>Ga0256842_1000986_pt1 | contig 24191 bp, 17 predicted proteins | sample 4559240metaG_FD_185973 | JGI IMG/M metagenome (GOLD analysis project Ga0256842, IMG submission 185973) | Hydrothermal vent microbial communities from Guaymas Basin, Mexico - 4559-240 | ecosystem: Environmental > Aquatic > Marine > Hydrothermal vents | place: Mexico: Guaymas Basin | collected... | reverse complement strand
AAGATCTGGATAAAAAGAAAAGGTGTCAAACTAAAATAATAAATAGAATAATAAATAGAATTCCCCCCACAATCCCTATCGTGGGTTTATAGGAAAGAGAAAATTTGAAAATTCAGGAAATTAGGCAATTCAGAATTTAGAGTAATTTAGTGTCAGGCAGGAAATTCAGGCAGGAAATTCAAGAAAAGTTTAAAGGTTTTTAGGGCTGATAAGTAAGAGAAAAAAACCTATAACTGGCAATCACTTATTTTTTTTGCAAAAACCAACTATTAAAGAACGATTAAAGAAAATCTCTTTTTTCATCCTACAAACCTTTAAGGGGGGTTCAGAGCGGGAAAGCAAAAAGAAAACTCAATACTGGCAATAACTCAAAATCTTCTGGCAAGGACTGACAATTAAGATTAACACTTTTCCTTCTATAAACCTACTGGAAGGCATATAGGGTGGGCAAATAAAGAAAAAAATTAAAACTGGCAATACCTAAAATTTTTCTGGCAGAGACTAACAACTAAAATTATCTCTCTTGCCTTCCTATAAACCTTTTGAAAGGTATTAGGGGAAGGGAAGGAAATAAACAATGGAAATAATCGGGGACAGACCAACTTAAAAAGTGTCAGGCAGAAAGTTTGTTGTTTCAGAAATTGAAGCAAGTATTATCTACAGGGTAAACTGAATAAATTAAAAATTCCTAAACTTAAAGGCCTACTACAAAATAAAATCCACTATTTATCCAGACTTTGATATTTTAAAATTAACTGTCTAAATTAATTCCCATAAAATCCCCATGAAACTTTCCCCTTTTTCTCTAAAAAATAGTTTCACACAACTACCTACCACAAAAGCCCTAAAAATTCTCCCTAAAAATGTTATACCACAGAGGTTTAAATGAAGGTTATCTTATTCCATATTTTTTTAACTTCTGAATGAGGGACTGTCTCGTGATGCTTAGCATCTTCGCCGCCCTTGTCCTATTTCCATTACACTCTCTAAGAGCCCTCTCTATCAAACTTCTTTCAAAATTTGACAACTCCCTCTTTAAATTAAAGCCACCACTAAAAAACTCACCCCTTTTTTCACCATCCCCTTCTAAAATTTCCCCTGAAATCATGGATGTGGTTATCCTCCCCCCATCCGGCAAAAGTATTATCAGTTTCTCCACCTCATTTTGAAGTTGCCTAACATTTCCGGGCCAAAAATAATTTTTGAAAATCTTAAGCACTCCATCCTCCACCCCCCCTATCCTCTTATTAAATTTTTTAGAGAGTTTTTCTAAAAAATATCCAAAAAGAACTTCAATATCTTCTCTTCTCTCTCTCAAGGGGGGGATATGAATCCTGAACACATTTAATCTGTACCAGAGATCCTCCCTGAATTTATTTTCATCCACAAGTTTTTTGAGATCCCTATTTGTGGCTGCAATTATTCTTACATTTACCTTTTCAGGCTTTTCAGATCCTACCGGCCACACCTCCCCATCCTGAAGAACCCTCAATAATTTTGTCTGAATATTAAGAGGGGTTTCACCTATCTCATCTAAAAAAATTGTCCCCCCATCCGCAAGTTGAAAAAAGCCCTTTTTATCCCTATTTGCCCCAGAAAATGCACCCCTCTTATATCCAAAAAATTCACTCTCAGCAAGTTCTGAAGGAATAGCCCCACAGTTTACAGGTACGAAGATATTCTTCCCCCTTTTACTGCTGTTGTGAATATATCTTGCCAGAAGTTCCTTTCCCGTTCCGGTTTCTCCGGTGATTAAAATGGTTGTATCCACATCCACAATTTTTGATGCCATCTCCAGAATTTTTTTCATCTCCTCACTTTTAAAAATAATATTCCCCTCATTGAAAAACTCATCAACTTCTCTCTTTAAAATATAGTTTTCAGCCCTTAACCTTTCATTCAACAACTTTAACTTTTCTGTCAAAATCCTATTTTCCTTCTCAAGTTCAACTTTTTCCAGCACATCCCTTACAATAATTCTCAACTCATCGGGATTCCACGGCTTTGTTATATACCTGTGAACCTCCCCCTCATTTATGGCCTCGATGAGGTCATCACTTTCAGTATACCCAGTAAGGACAATCCTAACAATATGGGGATTTATCCTTTTACTCTTTTTAAGCAGTTCTATCCCCGTCATATCCGGCATTTTTTGATCAGATATGATGACATCCACCTTCCTCTTTTTCAAAATTTCAAATCCGTCAATGGCTGAACTGGCTTCAAATATCTCATATTCATTCCCAAACGTTCTTTTCAATTTTTTCAAATTGGAAGGCTCATCATCAACTATTAACATCCTATATCTCTTCTTCACATATCATCTCCTATGGGAAGAATAATTTTAAAAGTGGTACCCTCTCCCTCCTTGCTAATCACTTCAATTTTTCCCCCGTGATTTTTAACAATGTTATAACTTATACTCAATCCCAGTCCAAGTCCCTCCCCAACTCCCTTTGTGGAGAAAAAGGGATCAAATATCTTTTTTATGTTTTCTTTTGAAATTCCAGAGCCACTATCTGATATTTCGACAAAAAAGTTCTTTTTACCCCTCTTTGTTTTTATTACTATTTTTCCCTTTCCCTCAATTGCATCAATGCTATTTGATAAAATATTTAAAAACACCTGCTCAATCTTTCCCAACATTACCTCTATTTCACCATTTTTACAATAATTTCTCTCAATCTCAATTCTTCTCTTATATCTATTCCTGAGTAAATTTAAGGCCATATCTATTACCCTGTGGACATCAACCCTCACCTTCTTTTCAGAAGGTTTCCTTGAAAATATCTTTAAATCATCCACAAGATTTTTTATCCTTTCAGCCCCTTCATTTACTTCATGTAATATCTCTTTAAAATCCCCTAAAATATAGTCAATATTGAGTTCCTTTCTCTTTTTCAATACATCTTTTCTATCCCCCACAAAATTCTCTAAAAAACGAATGTACTCCTCAATGGAATTAAAATATTTTTCCAGAAAATCCACATTGCCATATATGAAGTTAAGGGGATTTTTTATCTCATGGGCAATCCCAGCAAGTAAAGTGCCAAGTGCTGCCATCTTTTCTTTTAAAATAACATCATCTCCTAAAGGGAGATCATCTTTTTTTTTCATGATAATACATCTTTTAAAGATTTATTAAATTATAGTATAATATCAACGATTGCTGACATACAATAATTTTATTTACTGGGAGGATTAAATGGCGACCGGTAAAACAAGAAGAGAACACTGGGGCTCTAAAATTGGTTTCATACTTGCCGCTTCAGGTTCTGCCATAGGACTTGGAAATATCTGGAGGTTCCCCTATGTGACAGGAGCAAATGGCGGTGGTGCCTTTTTGTTTATCTATTTGCTGTGCGTGTTTTTAATAGGACTTCCCGTAATGCTTGTGGAACTTAGCATAGGGAGGCATGGGAAGAAAAATCCCGTTGGGGCAATAAAAAAGATATCACCGGATTCAAAGTGGAGTCTTGTGGGATATCTGGGAGTGATAACAGGGGTAGGAATACTTTCATACTATCTGGTTGTTGCTGGATGGACACTTGGATATTTTTTCAAATCCCTCGCATATTCACTTAATAAAGTACATTTTGCCCAGTTTGTTTCAAATGCCCCCACCCAATCACTCTCTTTCGTTCTCTTTTTAGCCCTAACCGCCTTTGTGGTGGCAGGTGGAATTTCTGACGGAATAGAAAAAATGACAAAGATCCTGATGCCCATACTCTTTTTCTTAATGATACTCCTCATAGTAAGATCAATGACACTTGAAAACTCCATGAATGGACTTAAGTTTTTTATAATTCCAGATTTCTCAAAGGTAAGTGGTAAAACCTTCATCTACGCCCTGGGACAGGCTTTCTTTTCCTTAAGTCTTGGAATGGGCGCAATGATTACCTATGGAAGTTATATTGACGATAAGAGTAATCTCGTATCCTCTGGATTTTATGTGGTATTTTTTGATACATTAATAGCGGTAATGGCAGGTTTTATAATCTTCCCTGCAATTGGTGGAGCACCTTCAAAAAGTGGCCCGGGACTTGTATTTGTGGTTTTAAAAAATATTTTCCTTAAAATGCCCATGGGAGAACTTGTGGCCATACTTTTTTTTGCACTCCTTGCAATTGCAGCCCTTACCTCAACAGTTTCACTCATGGAAGTCGCCGTATCCTACTTGATTGACGAAAAGGGCTTTGAGAGAAGAAAGGCAGTATTTTTAACATCCTTAATAACACTATTCTGGGGAATTCCATCTTTGCTTTCATTGGGAGCAGTACCCTCCCTCACAAAAATTTACAAGGGAATGGGATTTTTAGATTTAATGGATTTCATTTTCGGAAATATCTCACTTACCCTGGGATCACTGCTTCTCTGCCTTTTCATAATTTTTGTGTGGAAATTTAAAAATGCAGAAAAAGAACTCTCCAGGGGATTTGAAAAATTTAAAAATTTTAGTATCCTATGGAAAATTTCAATTGGGATACTTGCACCCCTTGCAATATCAATAGTTATGATTTACATATTAATAACAGGTGAAACCCTTGGATAACGATAATGGATAAAATCCTTTCAGAAATTTTAAAAATCGCAACTGACTATAGAGACTTTATGTGGGGCAACTGGATGGTTGCCCTTCTTGTGGGAACTGGAATTTTGCTCACCATTATCACAGGTGGAGTTCAATTTAGAAAATTTAAAAGGGCACTTGAACTCTTTTTCACATCTTCAAGGGAAAAGGGTGGAAAGGACTCCAAAAACATCTCTCCCTTTGCAGCGCTTATGACAGCCCTCGCGGCAACTGTGGGAAATGGAAACATAGCAGGTGTTGCTGCGGCAATTGCCACAGGTGGGCCCGGCGCCCCCTTCTGGATGTGGATCTCTGCCCTATTTGGACTTGCCACAAAATATGCTGAAGGATTTTTAGGAGTATATTTCAGGGAGAAAAATCCTGATGGTTCTTATGCCGGTGGCCCAATGTACTACTGTAAAAAGGGGATAAAAAACAAAAAATTGGGAAAATTCTTAGGTGGTGCCTTTGCAATTTTTGGAGGCTTTGCAGCACTTTTTGGCACTGGAAACATGGCCCAGTCAAATTCAATGGCCCTTGCAATTGACGCAGCATTTAAAAAACATGGTCTGGCAGGAGGTTTCCCCTTCTGGATATCAGGGCTTGTAATAACAATCCTTACGGGACTTGTGGTAATAGGTGGAATAAAAAGAATTGCCGCAGTTGCTGAAAAACTTGTCCCAGCAATGATACTTATTTATTTTACCGGAACAATAATCCTTCTTGCTAAAAATTTTTCACTAATCCCCAAGGCCTTTGAAACAATATTCTTATGTGCCTTTAACCTGAAGGCTGCAGGCGGTGCCGTAATTGGTATAGGGGTAAAAAGGGTGGTAAGTCTCGGAGTAAGTAGAGGAGTCCTTTCAAATGAAGCAGGTCTTGGTTCTGCAGCAATAGCCCAGAGTGCCTCCTGGTCAAATGATCCAAAGGACAATGGTTTAATTGCAATGTTGGGAGTATTTATAGATACAATTGTTGTAAACACCCTTACAACACTTATGATCGTTGTAACGGGTGCATGGCTATTAACACCTGCGGCAGGTGGAGGAAATCTCACAAGTACTGCCCTTACCTCATATGCCCTTGAGACATCTATTCCCTATGGAAGTATTATAATAGCAGTTTCATCATTTATTTTTGGATACACCACGCTCATTGGCTGGTGTTATTATGGAGAAATCTGCTGGGAATATATCTTTGGATGGAAATCAATTTATTATTACAGGATAATTTACATCACCCTCCTTTTTATAGGAGCAGTTGTACAGGGAAAATTTATAAACATAGTATGGTTTGTGGGAGAGGCTTCAAATGCCTTCATGGCAATTCCAAATCTGATAGGGCTAATACTTTTAAGTACACTTGTGGCAAGGGAAACAAAAAAAATGTATGGAAGGAGAAATTTAAATGTTTGAAACAAGAGTCACAGAACTTCTGGGAATTAAATATCCCATAATTCAAGGTGGTATGATGTGGGTATCTAAGGCAGAACTGGTATCTGCCGTATCAAATGGTGGGGGATTGGGTATACTTTCAGCGCTTACCTTTAAAACACCTGAAGAATTAGGAGAAGAAATAGATAGATGCAGAAAACTTACATCAAATCCCTTTGGAGTAAACATAACCTTCCTGCCAACATTAAAACCTGTAAACTATGATGAATATATAGATGTAATCATCAAAAAGGGCATAAAAATCGTGGAAACTGCTGGTAGAAACCCAGAGCCCTATATGGAGAAACTTAAAAAAAATAATATAACTGTAATACACAAATGCACATCTGTCAGACATGCAAAAAAGGCGGAATCCATAGGATGTGATGTCATAAGTATAGATGGATTTGAATGTGCAGGCCATCCAGGAGAAGATGATATAACTTCCCTTATTCTAATTCCAAGGGTGGCTGAAGAAGTTAAAGTCCCGGTAATTGCGTCCGGTGGTTTTGCAGATGGAAGGGGATTTGTGGCAGCCCTTTCATTGGGGGCAGATGGGGTAAATATGGGAACGAGATTCTTAGCAACAGAAGAGGCCCCCATCCACCCCAATATTAAAAAGAAACTCCTTGAAGCAAAGGAGACTGACACAATACTTGTGGAAAGATCTCTAAAAAATAGTGTCAGGGTCTTAAATAACGCACACGCAAAAAAAGTAAAGGAGATGGAAGAAAGGGGGGCAACCCTTCAAGAACTTGCACCCCTTTTAAGTGGGCTTCTGGGACTAAAAGCCATCCAGACGGGGGATCCCGAAAACGCACTTCTCGCATGTGGAGAGGCGGTTGGACTGATAAAGGAGATCTTACCTGTAAAAAAAGTTATTGAAAAAATAGTGGAAGAAGCAAAGGAAATCATACAGAAAAGGCTATTTCCATTGGTGGAAAAAGATTAAACTATTTACCATACAATGTGTTAAAATTATATTGTAATTTATGGATGGTAATTGAAAGTGGATTATAGACTTTACAACCTTTCAGTTAATAAAAAATTTATCTTCTTTTTAAGATTTCTCTTTTTACTATCCATATTCTTTTTCTATTTTAAATATCTAAAAATTGCCTCTGGTGATTTATTTTTCCTATTTCTCATATCACTCATCCCCTTTTCTTTTCTATTTTACAGGGGAAATGTACTCAGAAAAAAGCACTTTTCAAAGGCTATTTTCACATTTGATACAGTGGTTTTTCTCCTCCCAGGAATTTTAAAGAACGTAAACTGCTTAAAAATTTTAATCCCCTGCTGGGTAATATTTTTTACAGCATTTCTAATCTCAAATTTTAAGAAGGGGATTCTACTTTATCTGACAATTCCCATATTGATATATATGGAAGCCAACACCAACATACAGTTTGATCTAATATTAATTGCCTCATCCGCAGTAATACTTTTCACTTCAATTTTATATGGTAGTTTTCTGGGACAGGGGGCAAATGAACTGATAAATTCAATTAAAGAAAAAGATGAACTTATAAAAAACTTCAAAAAGATATTTGAAAAAATTGAAGAGCAATATGGAACCCTCACAATCAAAAATTTTGCCACAAAGTTATTTGAAACTTTCAAATTTCTCTTTAAGGATGGGGAGATAACCATTTACACAGTGGAGAAAAACATCTGTAAAGTAATTGAAAGCACAAATATAAGAGAGATAAACAATGAATTTGAACTTGAATACTCTCAAAATATAAAAAAAGTCCTCGAAGATGGAAGAATCCTCTATGAAAAGGGGGAATTACTTGACAAAAAAGAGATGACCTTCATTTATTTGCCAATACTCTATGGCAACAATAGGATTAATTTAATTGTAAAAATTGTGGAAAAGGAAGAAAATTTCACATCCGCCAAAAAGGAACTTCTTAAAATCCTTTTTAAACTCACATCCTCTTACTCCAAGGTGGTTTTTAATCTTGAAGAAATAAATGGAGAAAAGGAAAAATATCGAGAAAAATTAATGGAAATCTCTGAAAGTAATTTTACATATAGATATATAGGAGAGTTTACCCACAATTCCAACACAGGCAAAAATAAAAGAGATCTAATTTTTAACCTTTATGAAATAGTTAAAAAACATTTTAAAAATTGTGATCTCATGGCATTCAAGTATGACAGCCAGACCTTATCCCTTCTCTTTGACATAAGTTTCCCACATGAACTTGAAAATGATTTCAAAAATCTTGTGATAAAAGAAGAAAACAAACTCTGGGAAGCATTGACAAGGGATAAAATATTAATATTTGGCGACTTAATGGAACTTGATACAACAATTAACAGAACCATCTTCCAATCAAATGGGATAAAATCCATAATAGTTATCCCATATAATATAAATTTCAACAACCAGAAGGGAATAATACTTCTCTGTTTCAGGGAAAACTACGATTTCAAAAAGGAAGATTTGTTTTTACTGGTTGAACTTAAAAAGGCCTTTGAATTTTTACTTAAAGGTCTTATATTTCCATCATCTTTTGAAAAATACAGTAGATTCCTAAACTTTGAAATAGAAATAATTTCAACTATTTTAAATTTAGATCTACTTGACTTCATAAATAAAATTAAAGAGGAGATAAAGGAAATATTGGATCTGGACTTTTCAGAATTTTTCTTCTTAAAAGAAAATGACATAAAACCTGCCTTTTTACAATCCTTTAACGACCAAGAATTACTTAAAGAATTAAACGAAATCATTCTAAAAAAGAAAAGAAAGATTAAAAGGAAAATAGACAAATACACAGGCGAACCCCTTTTTCAACTTTTAATTCCCGTAAAGCAGGATGAAGTTTATGGTGTTTACTACTTTAAAGGATATATAAAAGACATCTCAAGGGAAGAATTAAACTTCATTGAATTTCTTGCCAATCTAACTGCAATAAAAATAGTATCTGAAAAGACTCCCGCAATTAAAAAGATACAGGAGAAGAGAGAAAATTTAACTGATTTCCTCTCAAGGCTATCTGAAGAAATAAAATTAATGGATCAAAAAAAATATTCCCTCGGAATTGTAAACATATGCGCTCTATCAAAAATAAACAGAGAATATGGTTTTGAAAGGGGAAACAATCTCATACAAATCACAAAAAAGATTCTGGAAAAACATATACCTTCAAGAATAGGAGAAATATACGATTTACACAGGGGGATATTTCTAATCTTTTTGAGAAATATGAATCTGGCAGGAGCAGTAAAATTATGCAAAAAACTACTTTTAGAGGTTGAAACAGACTTCCCTCTCTTAAAATTAAACATTGGGCTTGCCTCATTTCCAAGGCATGGTGAAGATATATCTCAGATATATTTTAGTGCTGAAGAATCCCTCAACAGGGCAAGATCAAAAGGGGAAAACAACATATTCTTTCCACCCGAAGAAACTTTCATATATGGAACAGAAAAGAAATCGGTAAATTTTGAAAGTGAAATTGAAAAAATCTTAGGAGATGAAAAAACCACCGGTCCCCACACAATAGAAGAATTAAATGAATTCATAGAAGCACTTATAAAGAAAAAGTTAAAACTTGAAGAGATAGGAATAATACTTCATAGACTTGTATTAAGAGTTGATTACCCTGACAATGAAGGAGAAAACTACAATTTTGTTCCAGAACTATCTCTTTTAATTGGCAAAAAGGCAGGACTTTCCCGCCAGCAACTTGCTGTTTTGAAATTTGCCGCACTTTTTTACGATATAGGTAAATTTTATATCAAAGGTGAAATCCTCTATGCACCAAGGCAACTTAAAGAGGAGGAAAAGAAAAATGTGGTGGAACATGTAAATGTCGGCGTTGTGGAAATTTTAATGCCCCATAAAATATTCAATCCCATATTAAAAACCATAAAATTTCACCACGAAAATTGGGATGGAAGTGGATACCCATGGCAATTAAAGGGGGATGAAATCCCCATTGAATCGAGAATACTATTTTTAGTGGACTCTTTTAAAGCACTTGTGACAAACAGGCCCTATAGAAAGAGGTCAGCTATTTTTGATGCATTAAAGATTATAAACTCTCTTAAAAACAAACATTTTGATCCAAAACTTGTGGAAATTTTAAATGGAATTTACGGTTACAATGAAAAAATTAGTTGAAATTTTTTACAACATAAAGATTGAACCCACTTTTTTAAAACTACTCATAAGCACCCTGCTGTGTAGTATTGTAGGCATAGAAAGGGAGATAAGACAAAAACCCGCAGGTTTAAGGACAAATATATTAATAGGTCTTGGTTCCACCGTATTTACAATAATATCTTATCAAATGGCACTCTACTTCGGTGGAGATCCCACAAGGATTGCAGCCCAGATAATCACGGGAATAGGTTTCATTGGTGGCGGTGTAATAGTTCAATCCCGTATGAGCATAAAGGGAATAACTACTGCTGCCACAATATTTGTGGTTGCATCCATTGGCATGGCTGTTGGTGCAGATAAATTTGGAGTTGCAATTGCTGTGACCATAATATCTGTTGCGGTACTTTATCTCTTAGGATACTTCGAAAATTTCATAGAAAAAAGGGATCTGGAAAAAGAAATAACCTTAAAATTGGAGAATAAAGAGAATTTAGATGAATTATTTAAATACTTGAGTTTTCTAAATATAGAAGTTAAATCCATTAAATATGAAAGGATGGATGATGAAGCTGTTAGATTAAAAATAACCGTATCTGCAAGAAACAATCTGGAACTTGAAAAATGTGATTTGTTATGTGACCTGATAACAAGTGAGGGCAAAAAGAATGGAGAAAAATAAACTTTTACACATAAAAATAGGCAAAAATGAATTTTTACTTGATTTGAATTTTGTGGAAAAAGTTGATAACTCTTATGAATTATTTCCAATACCTTTTGTGGATGACCATATTAAAGGACTTGTATATATTATGGGTGAAATATGGGTGGTTATCTCCATCGAAGACTTTATAGGCGAAAAAAGAGTTGAAAGACCTTTAAACAATTTAATCATACTGTTAAGAGAGGAGGAAAACTTTATTGCTCTGTTGTGCGATGAAATAAAAGGAATTCACGAAGAACAGATTATTTCAAAAAAGACACTTGAGATGGGGGAAAAAAATCTTCCCCTTGATTCCATAACAAAAGTGTATGTAATAGATGAAGCCCCTGTCTATAAAATAGATTTTAAAAAACTTATCAGGGAATTGAGTAGATTTTAAAATGGAAAGACTCGTTGTATTTAAATTTAATGAATCCATTCTTGGAATAGATATAGAAGAAGTTGAAAAATTTGAAAGGGAAATATCTGGCGAAAAAATAAATATAAATCTCAAAAATGGTGAAAAAATTCTGGTAGAGGAAATAATAGATGTAAATTTTTCCCCATTGTGGGAAGTGATTCCCTTAAATAGTTTCTATAAAATATCAAATGCATATTTTATAAATAAATTTTTCAAATTTGAAAAGAAGATTTCATATCTTATAAATTCAAAAAAATTTATTGAGAGGTTAAAGAAAAATGAAAAAGGATAAAGAAAAAACTTTTCTATACCTTGGTATTTTTTCACTTCTGATGCTTACCATACTTAATTTCATAAAATTTGAGAATCAACTTCTAAAAGCAATTCCTGTCATATTATTTCTCATAATAGCCATATTCTGCATAAAAATTGTATGGGAACTCAACGAATTGAACAGAAAAAAAATACATCGGGAAAACAGGGAACTCAAAAAAGCCCTTACAGATGTAAAAGAAATTATATCTTATCTAAAGGAGGGGGATCTCTCCTTTAAAGTGGATCCTGAAATGGGAAAGGGTATATTTAAAGACATTTACAAAGAAATTAAAGAGACAAAAAGTAACATCACATCCCTTCTCAAAAAAATTCAAAAAACGTCTGCAAGGTTAAGTAATAGTGCCCAAAATATTACCATGAATTCAAGTGAACTCTCATCTGGGAGTGCTGAAGAAGCAGCAAGTGTAACTGAAATAACCTCCACCATGGAGGAACTTTCAAAAACTGCAAAACAGATCTCAAATAATAGTAAAGACCTTGCCTCCTTTACTGAAAAAACTGAAAAAGAAGCAAAAAATGGAAGCGTGACAATTGCAGAAAGTATCTCATCCTTAAATAAGATGAATGAAAAGATAAAGACAATCAGCGAAAATGCATATATACTGGGAGAAAAGTTTCACAGAATTGATAAAATACTTGAAATCATAACTTCCATAGCGTCTGAAACTCACATACTTGCACTTAATGCCTCAATAGAAGCGGCATCTGCAGGCGAATTTGGAGATAGATTCAGTGTCATTGCCCAGGAGGTGAGGAAACTTGCCGCAAAATCAAAGGAAGCAGTAGAAGAAATAAAAAACATATTTGGGGAACTCCAAAAATCCATTGAAGACATGATCATGTCAACGGAGGATGGCTATAAAGAGTTTGAAACCGCCTCGCAAAAGGCAAAACAAATTCAGGATACTTTTCTGGCCATTTCTAAAGCCGTTGAATCTTCGACCCAGTTTACAAAGGAAATATCCCTTGCTACGCAACAGCAGACAACAGCCACAAATCAGGTGGCAATGACACTTAAAGATATCTCAACTGTCGCAAAGCAGACAGCAGAAGCCATAAAAGAATTTAATGAAGAGGCAAACAACCTGAATGAAATTGCCCTTGAAACCCAACTTACCGTTCAAAACTTCATTATCCCATCGGATAGAAACATCAAATTTTTGGCAAAAAATCTCTCCTCAAGAGATGAAGTCAGAAACTACCAGAAAAAACTCCCCAAATCACTTCTGGAAGAATTCGTGGAAAAGCACAAATTTGTGGAAATCATATTCATAACAAATCTGGATGGCCACTTATCCATATTTCACAAAAATCCAGACATAAAAATGCCACTGGACGCAGCCCTATACGATCCAAACCTAAACTTATCCCACAGACCCTGGTTTTACAGTGTAGTGGAAACAAAAAAGCCATTTATCTCAGAACCCTATACCTCACTACTGACCCAGGAAAAATGTATTACTGTATCTGCACCGATATTTAACGAAGAAAATGATTTAATAGGTGTCTTGGGCATAGATATTAATGCCTATACCTGGAGCAAACTCTCGTAAAAATGACAATGGATAAAGGAAAATATTTTAAACTATTTAAACAGGAGACATTTGAAAGGATATCCAAAATAGAGGATCTCCTCCTAAAAATGGAAGAAATAGGTATCAAGGAAAATCTCCTTGCAGAAATTAAAAGAGAGATGCATACCATAAAGGGGAGTGCAAAAATAATTGGATTTAATAACACCTCAGAAATTGCCCATACATTTGAAGAATTATTTAAAGATAAAGGGAAAATAGAAAAATTCTCATTAAAGGAAATCGCCAACCTAACTTTAAAGAGTTTAAAAACAATAAAAACCTTAGTTGAAAAAAATGACGATATATCTCAGGTAATAGAGGAATGGAATGAAATAAAAGAAAAAATTGAAAATATAATAAAAACAAAAGATACAAAAAAAATAACCTTTAAAAAGGAAAATGATATAACAACTTCCATAAATATCAGGGAAAAAATCAAAAAAAAGTTTCTCAATGTATCTACACAACAAAAAGAGGACAAGATTAAAAATAAAGAAATAGAAAGCGAAACCTATCTGGAAGAACTACCTGATGTATTTAAAATTGATGCAAATACAATAGATGAAATCTCAAAAAGTGCCATAAAGACAAAAGTTCTACAAAATAAATTGGAATCAATCCCTGAAATTTTAAACTTTTACATAGAATCCTTAAATAAAGTTTTCTCCAAATTGTCAAAGGTAGTTGATTCCAGAGACCTCATTGAATTCAGAGACCTCATAAATCTTCTTGAAGAGCAAAAGGAAGATATTGTGAATTCTGTTGAAAACCAACAAAGAGCCTTTAAGGAACTATGGGATAAAATATCAGAACTTAAACTCATCCAACTAAGTGTAATTCTGGACATCTATCCATCATACATCAGAAATTTCTCAAAGAAATTTGGTAAAAAAATTGATCTTAAAATCACAGGGAGCAAATGTAAAATAGACAAAAGAATCGTTGAAAAATTAAATGAAGCACTTATCCACATTGTAAGAAATGCAATTTCACACGGAATTGAACCACCTGAAGAAAGGAGAAAAATAAATAAATCTGAAAAAGGAAAACTTGAAATAAAAATAAGCGAAAATCGTGGGGTAATTGCAATTCAAATTTCAGACGATGGAAGGGGTATAGATACTGAGAAAATAAAGAAAAAGGCTCTTGAAAAAGGGCTCTATACCGCAGAAGAGTTAGGAAAGAAAAATGAAAGAGAGTTAATGGATATAATTTATGAATCAGGGTTTTCTACAGCAGAAAATATTGATGAAATTTCAGGTCGCGGAATTGGAATGGATGTTGTGAAAAGAAAAATTGAGGAAATTGGAGGGAATGTTTCGATTAAAAGCAAAGTCGGGGAGGGGACAACAGTCACAATTGAAATTCCTGTCTCCATATCCACGCACAAAGTCATAATCTTCAACCTAAACAAATCTCTACTTGGTTTTATGGAAGAAAACATCGAAAGAATTGAAAAATTTGATGTGGATAAAATCAGGGGAGAAGGGAAAAATTTCTATTTATACAACCATGAGATTTTACCTTTAATTTCCCTGACAGAAAATAGGGAAGGAGATGTAATTTTCTTTAAAAAGGGTGGTAAAAAAGTAGCCATTTTCCTCAAAAACATTTTAAGTAGAGAAGAAGTAATTATTAAAAAAAGTTCCTTCTTAAGTGGATATTTGCAATTTAATGGATTTGGAATAGATCACAAGTCCAGAATAATTACAATTCTAAACCCCTTCAAACTTGATGAAAATATGAGATTTGATGTAAAGGAAGAAAAAAAAGTCCTAAAAAAGAAAAAAATTCTACTTGTAGAGGATTCAGCCATCACCAGAGAACTTGAAAAAAATATTCTTGAGAAAAATGGATTTGAAGTTGTGGAAGCAGAAAATGGAGTTGAAGCCTTTGAAAAACTCGGTGCTGAAGACATAGATTTAATCATTAGCGACATTGACATGCCCATAATGGATGGTTTTACCATGGTGGAGAAAATAAAAAAGAAGGATGAATATAGAAATATACCAATAATAATCGTTACAATGAAGGAATCAAATGAAGACAAACTCCGGGCAATACATCTTGGAGTGGATGGATATATTACCAAAGAAAATTTCATGGGAACAAGATTATTAAGAATAGTAAATAAGTTCTTATAAGGTAAAAATGGAAAAAATAAAAGTTCTAATAGTAGATGATTCAGAATTTATCAAAACCTTTCTCACTGAAATTCTTGAAAATGTTAAAGATATAGAAATTTCAGACTACGCCACAGATGGCGATGAAGCCATTGAAAAATTAAAATCAAAAGAAATAGATGTAATCCTCATGGACATTGAGATGCCAAATAAAAATGGAGTCCTTGCCACAAAGGAAATTATGGCAAAAATTCCAAGACCCATAATAGTTTTCTCCACTTATGGGGAAGATGAAGTAAAGGATAAGTTTAAACTATTTGATTACGGAGCGCTTGAATACATCAAAAAAGTCAACTTTTTTAATTTGAGCAAAGATGAAAAGGAGAGATTTAAAGGTAAACTGATAGAAAAAATCAAACTTGCATCCAGAATAAATGTCATTCCACATATTCACCAGTGGAAAGAAGGGGAAGCAATTTTTCCAATTTTAAACAGGAGGATTAAAATCATTGGAATCGGTGCATCTACCGGTGGCCCCAAAACAATAAAAAAAATAATTTCAAATCTTGAAAAAGACTTCAACATACCTATTTTAATTGTTCAACACATTACAAGTGGATTTCTGGAAGATTTTGTTAATTCACTCACACCCATAACTACAAAAAATGTAAAAATCGCGGTAAATGGTGAAAAGATAGTTGACAATGTAATATACTTTATGCCCAATGGTTACCAACCTGTTCTGGAAAATGGAAACATCTTTCTGGATAGATTTGCAAGAGATGTGGGAGGTTTTAAACCCTCGGTTAATGTCTTATTTAGTGAAATAGCAAAAGACTACAGAGATGAAAGTGTAGGAATAATTTTAACCGGCATGGGATCTGATGGTGCAGAAGGGCTTTTAAAAATAAAAAGGGCTGGTGGAATAACCATCGCACAGGATGAAAAAAGTTGTGCAATATTTGGAATGCCCCAAAAAGCCATTGAAATTAATGCGGCTCAATTTGTTTTTAATATTGAAAAAATAATAAACTTCCTTAATAATATCTATAGGAAGTAAGAAAAGAGGGTAAATATGAAGAAAAAAATATTACTTGTTGAAGACAGTCAGATGGTAAGAAAAATGTACAGAGACCTCTTTGAAAAGAAGGGTTATGAAGTTATTGAAGCAGAAGATGGAATAGAAGGTGTAGAGAAATTCTTTTCAGAGGTACCTGACATAGTCGTATCTGACATTGATATGCCCAAGATGAATGGATATCAACTCACAAGACTCTTAAAGAGTTCGCCCCTTTCTTCATCCATCCCAATAATTTTACTCACATCTCTCACTGAGGCAAGGCACTATTTCTGGGGGTTTCAAACAGGTGCTGACGAATACATTTCAAAAGATGAACCATCTGAAATTCTACTGGAAAAGGTAAAAAAACTTCTCAATAAAAATAAAAGTAAGGAAGAGGACAATATAAAAAAAGAAATCAGGGAAAATTTCTCCTCCTTTGATATACTTTCCCTATTAAATAAGCAATTGGATGACAGGCTATTTGAACTTACAATTCTAAATTACATAGTATCAACTGTCTTTGAAAATAAAGATTTTAAAAATTCCATTAAATCCCTTTTAAAAATAATTTCTGACATCTTAGATGCAAATGTATATTCCCTTACAATATGTGCTTCAGAAGAAATATTCATCTTTATAAATTCCGATTTTTCCCTCTCCCCCGCTTATCTTGAGGGTTTTTCAGTAAAAATAATAGATGTCCTCGAGGAAACCACCGGAAAGGATATGAGTGAAGTAAATTTCAACATTGAATACTTCAGCAATGTTGGAGAAGATATAACCGAATTCAATGAAGATAATCTTTTATTTGAATTCAAAAGGGTATCTGATGAAATTATCATAGCCCTTTCCTTTGATAGAAGTAGTGAATTCAATAGAGAAGAAAAAAATTTAATTTCGAAGTTTGCAAAACATATATCCATTGTGGCAGCCCACGCATATTTACATCAAAAGATAAAAAACCTCTCAATAAAAGATGGACTTACAAAACTTTACAACAAAAGACACTTCCTTGAAATTTTAGAAAGGGAAGTAAACCGCTCCATCAGATATAACAGCATATTCTCACTTATATTTATAGACATAGACAACTTCAAAAAAGTAAACGACACATATGGACATCTATTTGGAGACATGGTGCTAAAGAAAATTTCTGATGTAATAGTTTCAATCATAAGATCTTCAGATGTGGCGTGCAGATTTGGAGGAGAAGAATTTCTCATAATGATGCCAGAAATTGACAAAAAAAAGGCATGTGTTGCTGCTGAGAGAATGAGAAAAAAGGTTGAAAGTCTTGATTTCAAAACCTCAAGTGGTGAAATAGTTAAAGTAACCATCAGTGCTGGAATCGCTTCAAGCACTGATATAAACTTCAAAGAAAGCAACATTGACGAACTCATAAAAATGGCTGATGGAAAAATGTATATGGCAAAAAATAAAGGGAAAAATAGAGTTGAATGTTAAAAAATCTGGAATCTCTACTTGAACAAAAATTTGGATTCGGAATTGACAAAAGTTTGAGAAATAGACTTCTGGAATACATTCACAAAAGATGTAAGGAACTGAAAATTTCTCTTGGGGATTTCTTTATCCTGCTTGAAAATGAAAAAGATAGTGAAGAATGGAATAAACTAATAGATGAACTTACAATTAATGAATCCTACTTCTTTAGAATTCCACAACATTTTGAATTTTTAAGCAAAATTATTGTGGAACTCGTTGAAAAAAAAGAAAAAATTAACATTCTCTCAGAGGGGTGTTGTACAGGGGAAGAGCCCTATACAATTGCAATTGTACTAAAAGAAAATCTATCACCTGAAGCCCTAAAAAAAATAGAAATTCTTGGAACAGATGTGAATAGGAAAAATCTCGCTATGGCAAAGGAGGGAATTTTTTCAAAGAGAAAGGTAAGTTTTTGCCCTGAAAATATAAAAAACAAATATTTTACTTTTAAGAACAACAAGTATTATTTAAGCAATGAAATTAAAAAAATGTGCATCTTTAAATACCATAACCTGCTTGATTACAATTATTTAAATTATTTTGGGAAGAAATTTGACATAATTTTTTTCAGAAATGTAATGATCTATTTTAAAAAAGATACAAATATAAAAATCATGGAGGAGATGTATAAACTCCTCGAAGAGGATGGATATCTTTTCACAGGAGCATCTGAATCTCTCTGGGGGATAAATGACGATTTTATTGTAGATTACTACAAAGATACCTTCTACTACAGGAAAAAGGAATCCATAAAAAAAGAAAAAGAGAAAAAGAAAATTCCATCTTCAAAATTTGAGGGAATAAGTATTATAAAAAGAGACTCAATATCCTCAAAATTACCAGATAAAACTCAAGGAAGTATAAAGACAATTCTGCCTGCTCTTCCACAAAAAGAGGATGAATTAAGGGAATTGGCAAAGCTTATTGAAAATGGGAATTTCCTGGAATTTGAAAAGAAAATGGAAAAATTTAAAGGTGAAATCCTGGATAAAAACATAATATTTTTAAAGGGACTTTATTACTTTAGGACTGACAACATTTCTCAGGCAATCAGAGAATTTAAGAAACTCACATTCTTGGATATAGACCTCATTGCTCCCAGATTCTTTTTAAAATTCTGTTTCAAAAAATTAAAAAAAATAGAAGAAGAAGAAAGGGAAAATAAAAACATCTTACAGCTAATTGATGAAAATAGATATAAGAGACTTCCTGTAGAAAAATATATTAGCGAAACAAAGGATCTAAACTTTGAAGAAATTGAAAAACTGTTAAATACAGAAAAATTTACTCAGAAATCTGCTCAAAAAATTTAAAATTCAATTTTATAATTTGGAGCTTCCTTCGTAACTATTACATCGTGTACATGACTTTCCTTTAGTCCACTGTTTGTAATCCTTATAAATTTTGCCTTTTCCTTGAGATCTTCAATTGTTCTACATCCACAATAACCCATACCAGATCTCAGTCCACCCGTAAGTTGAGGTATCAAGTTTCTCAAACTTCCCTTATATGGGACCCTTCCCTCAACCCCTTCAGGGACAAGTTTAGATGCCTCCTTTTCATCCTGAAAATACCTATCGGAACTACCCTCCTTCATGGCCCCTAAAGATCCCATCCCTCTATAGGCCTTATAACTCCTATTCTGATAGAATATGAGTTCACCGGGACTTTCATCTGTCCCGGCAAAGAGAGATCCAATCATAACTGAGTCTGCACCTGCTGCTATTGCCTTTGTTATATCTCCAGAATATTTTATTCCTCCATCGGCAATTAGAGGTATATCATATTCCTTTACCACTTTATAACAATTCATTATGGCGGTTATTTGAGGAACGCCAACACCAGAAACAATCCTTGTGGTGCAAATCGATCCCGGTCCTATTCCCACCTTCACAGCATCAACCCCTACTTCAGCAAGATCCCTTGCCGCCTCTTCTGTAGCAATATTTCCTACTATTAACTGGAGTTCTGGGAATTTTGCCTTAATTTTATTTGCAGCATCCATCACCTTCCGAGAGTGTCCATGTGCAGTATCCACAACGATAACATCCACTTCTGCTTTCACCAACTCTTCAACCCTTTCCATAAAATCGCCCCCAACACCCACCGCTGCCCCCACGACCAGTCTGCCATGTTCATCTCTACAGGCATCCGGAAAATCAATAATCTTCTGAATATCCTTAACGGTTATAAGCCCCTTCAAATTAAAGTCATCGTCCACAATCAGCAACTTCTCAATTCTATGCTTATGTAATACTTTCTTTGCCTCCTCAAGACTTGTGCCTATTGGAGCAGTTATGAGATTCTCTGAGGTCATGAGTTCCTTTACTGGAATATTCATCCGGGTTTCAAATCTCAAATCCCTATTTGTAAGTATCCCCACAAGCTTCTTACCCTCCGTGACGGGTATACCAGATATCTTAAATCTCTTCATTAAATTAAGTGCTTCAGAAACAGATGTCTCTGGAGAAATGGTAATTGGATTTAAAATCATTCCACTTACAGACCTCTTTACTATATCAACCTCTCGTGCCTGATTTTCAATGGACATATTTTTGTGGATTATCCCTATTCCCCCCTCCTCAGCCATTGCCTTAGCCATTTTGGCCTCTGTTACAGTGTCCATTGCCGCACTCACAAGGGGAATATTTAGTTTTATCTTCCTTGTAAGCCTCGTCTGTATATTGGTTTCTGATGGCAAAACTGAAGATTTTGCCGGCACAAGCAATACATCATCAAAGGTGAGGGCTTCTTTCAATATTTTAACCTTTTCCATAATTATCTCCTACCACAACAATTTTTATATTTTTTCCCACTCCCGCAGGGACAGGGATCATTTCTTCCTATCTTTTTCCCCTTAACTATTGGCTTCTGTTTTTTCTGTCCCCCCTGAGCCTCTTTTCTCTCCTCTCCTCTACTATAGGTATAACTTGAACTTTTTTCCTCTCCAAAATCCATAATCACAGATGGCTCAAGTCTCCAGATAAACTTAACAAACTCATCTTCCATCCTATTTAACATATCGTTAAAGAGATTATAACTTTCCTTTTTATATTCAACTATTGGATTCATCTGGCCATATCCCCTGAGCCCAATACCCTCCTTCAGGTGATCAAGGGCAAGTAAATGGTCCTTCCACTGATTGTCAAGAATTTGAAGTAGAATGTATCTCTCAAAGAGCCTCATATTCTCGCTGCCAATACTCTTTTCCTTCTCCTCATATTTTGAAACTATCTTTTTCCACAGTTTATCCCTTAATTCCCCATAACTTAAATTTCTTATGTCTTCTGCAATTTCCTTAATATCTATTCCAAATTCATCTGCGATATTCACGGCAAGATTTTCAACATCCCAATTTTCTTGATCTTTGGTGGCAGGGGTAAATTCATCTAAAAATGAATCCATGATGGCTTCAGCGGTTTCAAGGATGTAGTCTTTTTGTTCCTTCCCCTCAAGAAGTTCTCTTCTCATTCTGTATATTGCTTCCCTCTGCTTATTCATAACATCATCATATTCTAAAAGGTGCTTTCTGGTCTCAAAGTTCTGAGCCTCAACCTGTTTTTGTGCCCTCTCAATCTGCTTTGTAATCATTTTGCTTTCAATGGGCATATCCTCCTGCATTCCAATGGTGGTCATGATGGAGGAAATCTTCTCACCACCATAAATCCTCATTAAATCGTCCTCAAGGCTTAAATAAAACCTTGAAGATCCAGGGTCTCCCTGTCTTCCGGCACGCCCCCTTAACTGATTGTCTATTCTTCTTGATTCATGTCTTTCAGAACCTATGATGTGAAGCCCCCCAAGTTTCACGACCTCGTCGTGTTCATTTTTAACCCTTTCCTTCATCTTCTGAACCATTGCCTCATATTCTTCCCTCGGCACTTCCCTCCAATCTTTCTTCATCCTCTTAAATTCTTCTCTGGCAAGAAATTCAGGATTTCCACCAAGGAGAATATCAGTTCCCCTACCTGCCATGTTGGTGGCAATGGTTACAGCCCCCTTCCTGCCTGCCTGGGCAATTATCTCCGCCTCTTTCTCGTGATATTTGGCGTTTAAAACATTGTGGGGTATACCCTTTTTCTTCAGGAGTCTGCTTAAATATTCAGATTTTTCAATGGAAACAGTTCCCACAAGTATGGGCCTTCCCTTTTCGTGAAGTTCCTCTATTTCCCTTACGATTGCTTTAAATTTTTCCTTTTCCGTCTTATATATAACATCCGGATAATCAATTCTAATCATTGGTTTGTTGGTTGGTATTACCACAACATCTAAACCATAGATCTTCTGAAATTCCTCTTTTTCAGTTTCTGCAGTACCTGTCATACCAGCCAATTTCCAGTACATTCTAAAGTAGTTCTGAAGAGTTATTGTGGCAAGTGTCTGGTTTTCACTTTCAATTTTTACCCCCTCCTTTGCCTCTAAAGCCTGATGAAGTCCATCGCTATATCTCCTTCCAGGCATTAATCTACCGGTAAATTCATCAACTATTATGACTTCGCCATTTTTCACAACGTAGTTCACATCCCTTTTAAAGAGATTGTGAGCCCTTAAAGCCTGATTGATACAGTGGACAAGTTCCATATTCTCAGGTGCATACAGGTTATTCACTCCAAGTAACTTCTCAGCCTTTAAGATACCTGATTCTGTTAGAGTAACCGTGTGCATCTTCTCATCAACAAGGTAGTCAACTTCCCTTTTTAGATATGGAATTATCCTGTCAACCTTATAGTAAATTTCAGTGGACTGCTCAGAGGGACCAGAAATAATCAGTGGAGTTCTCGCCTCATCTATCAATATTGAATCCACCTCATCTATAATTGCATAGAAGTGCTCTCTCTGAACACAATTTTCAATTGAATACTTCATATTGTCTCTTAAATAGTCAAAACCAAACTCATTATTGGTCCCATAGGTAATATCGCAGAGGTAAGCCTCCTTTCTCTCCTTATCATCCATATCACTTTGAATAACCCCAACTGTAAGTCCAAGGTATTTATAAATTTTCCCCATCCACTCGGCATCTCTTCTGGCAAGGTAATCGTTGACTGTTACAATGTGGACTCCCTTACCCACAAGGGCATTTAAATAGGCTGGCATGGTTGCAACAAGTGTTTTACCTTCACCGGTTTTCATTTCAGCAATCTTTGCCTGATGTAAAACAATTCCCCCCATTACCTGTACATCAAAGGGACGCATATCCACAGTTCTCTTTGCCGCCTCCCTTACAACTGCAAAGGCTTCTGGCAAAATTTCATCTAAAATATCTTCTTTTTCTTCAAGGGTTTCCCCCTTATCCACCATTTCTCTAAATCTTTTAGTTTCACTTTGAAGTTCTTCCTGAGAAAACTTTTCATACTTTTTCTCAAGACTGTTTACCTTTTCCACAATGGGCTTAAGTTTTCTTAATTCCCTTTCATTCCCAAATCCCAACATATTTTTAATTTTATCAAGCATATTTACTCCCCTAAATATTTAAACTATTTATTTTACGATAATATTTTATCTCAGTCAAACTACCTTTTTGACCTAAAATCAATAATTGTTTTACAAAAAGCCCCACAAGTGTGTGAAGATAAAGCCACTTCAAAAAAATTACCCTTAACCTAAAAGGTGAATACAGATTCACAAAGCACTCACAGAATATGAACAATGGTAAAATAAAAAGAATCTGGATTTGATGTCAGGTAAAAATTTTGTTTTAGAGTTTTGTTTTAAATTTAAATTGGTGTATGGCAGGGTTTACGATTCACGATTCAAAAATTTTCAACTTAAAATTTGTAATTTAAATTCAAAAATTTCAAGCAAAAGTTAGAAAATATGATTTTCTTTCCTTCATAAACTTTCTAAGGAATTCAAGTGGCAAATAGGAACATTCGGAAAAGGAAAATGGAGACAGATCTGACTGAGAGAAAAAATTTTTAAAAAGTGTCAGGCTAAAATAATTGAATCCTCTCACATAATCCCTACCAGGGGTTTATAGTATAGAAAAAAAAGAAGAATTTTTTCTTTTTTGTCTGGCACTATTTTTTCATAAATTTTTAGAGGCTTTTGGGGAAGGCAAGCAAGAGAAAAGATTAAAAATTTCTCAAAAATAAAGTTTTCTGGAAAATACCAACAATTAAGCATCTCTATTTCCCTTCTATAAACCTTTAAGGAGCATACGGGGGGAGCAAATAGGAAAAGAAACTCAAATATGGTAAATATAAAACCTTTTAGCATAAATTAGATGATTTAAGGAAAATTCTTTTTTTCTTTTTATAAACTTTTAGAGGGCATTTGGAATTAGAATTAGAATTAAAGGTGTCAGGCAAATAAGCAAATAAGAAAATAAGAAATAAGTAAACA
>Ga0256842_1000985_pt1 | contig 24204 bp, 20 predicted proteins | sample 4559240metaG_FD_185973 | JGI IMG/M metagenome (GOLD analysis project Ga0256842, IMG submission 185973) | Hydrothermal vent microbial communities from Guaymas Basin, Mexico - 4559-240 | ecosystem: Environmental > Aquatic > Marine > Hydrothermal vents | place: Mexico: Guaymas Basin | collected... | reverse complement strand
CACCCTGAAAATATACTTTCTTGGAGCAGGAAAGCCTGTACCCACAGCAGTTCCACCGATATTTACATCACGCAACCTCTCCCTGCACTTAAAAAGCCTCCACCTGTCCCTTGAAATTGCTGAAGCATAGGCGGAAAATTCCCTCCCAAGACTCACAGGAAATCCATCCTGACATTCAGTTCTTCCAAATTTTATGTATCCATCCAATTCCCTTTCTTTCTTCTGAAGTGAATGGAGTAATTTCAAAGTACCCTCTTCCAGATCCTTTAACATTCTCAAAGATGCTATCTTTCCTGCAGTTGGAATCACATCATTGGTGGATTGATGTAAATTTATGTGATCATAGGGAGAAATAACCTCGTATTCACCGGGTTTTCTTCCCATATACTTCAGTGAAAGATTTGCAATCACTTCATTTACATTCATGTTTAAAGAAGTTCCAGCACCACCCTGAAGCATTGTTATATTGAAAAATTCATTTAACTTTCCCTCAATCCCATCAAAAATTGCCCTTTCAATGTGTGGGAAAATATCATCTGCAATATATCCAAGTTCTCTATTTGTATATAGGGCCGCAAGTTTTACCTCAAATAAGGCCCTTATTAACTGTGGAAAAGGCGTATGAAAATTTTTCATGGGAAAATTATTTAAGGCCCTATAGGTATTTATCCCCCTTAAATCCCCTTCAGGTATTTCAAGTTCTCCTATTAAATCTCTTTCAACTCTTTTCATTTTAACAGTAAATATCCCTTTCTCCTTCTTCAATTCTTTTTAGAAATATCCTCACCTGATTTCTCAACTTCTCACCTGGTATCTCTTCTACATTTTTCTCTATTAATTTTTCTCCTATTTCCCTTGTTTTTTCCGATGCGTAATCCATAAGGTATTCCTTGAAGGTTAAAATACCATTTGGCAGACATTTCTCCTTTATTAGTCCAGGTTTTGCAAGGTCCATAAAATCCTTTCCCGTCCTTCCAAGTCTATAACAGGAAGTGCAAAATGAAGGAATATAGCCCAATTCACACACATCTCTGATCACCTCATCTATGGGTCTGTGATCTCCGAGGGAAAATTGCTCTCCACTTTCCTTTTCCCCATATCCACCGGGGTTTGTTCTGGAACCTGCACTAATCTGAGATACTCCAAGTTTAAAGGCCTCCCTTCTCATATCCGGATTTTCACGGGTTGAAAGAATTATACCTGTATAGGGTACTGTTATCCTCAAAATGGCGATTATCTTTTTAAAATCCCTATCAGATACCGCATATGGTGGATTAATCGAAACCTCTGAACCGGTTGCCGGCTCAATTCTGGGAACAGATATCGTGTGGGGACCAATGCCAAAGTTTTCTTCAAGATGTCTTATGTGTTGAAGTAGCGCCATTATCTCAAATTTATAGTCATAAAGTCCAAAGAGAATCCCAACTCCCACATCGTCAATTCCCCCTTCAAAGGCCCTGTCCATGGTTGTAAGATGATAAATGTAATCAGATTTGGGACCTGCCACATGCATCTTAACATAAGTGGGATAGTGATAGGTTTCCTGAAAGAGTTGATAAGTCCCTATCCCTGATTCTTTCAATCTTCTAAAGCCTTCCACTTCAAGTGGTGCAATATTAACATTTATCCTTCTTATTTCTCCATTTCCAACCTTTGTACTGTATATCCTCTCTATGCAATTTATTACATAGTCAAGTTCCCCTTCACTTCTTCCCTCACCAGAGACAAGTAAAATTCTCTTATGTCCCTTTGACATGAGTATTTCCGCTTCTCTTTGAACTTCATCTAAGGTGAGCCTCCTTCTCCTTATCTCTTTGTTTGATCTCCTAAAGGCACAATATAGACACTCATTCCTACAAATATTTGATACGTAAAGGGGGGCAAAGAGAACAAGTCTTTTTCCGTAGATTTCATTTTTTATGTAGTTTGCTGTCTCAAATATTTCCTGAAGTATATCTTCATCTTCCACAAGTAAAAGTCTCTCTGTCTCTTCAAAGGATATCCCCTTTAATTCCCTTGCGTGGGAGAGGATATCCCTCACCTCCTCTTTTTCTGGAGGTGAGGTATTCTTTAAATAATCATAGATTCTTTCATGGTCAATAAATGAAGTTTTTAAATCTGTTTTCACAATACATTCTCCTCCCCTAAGAAATATTTTCCCCTTGGTGTATAGTGGGTGTGGAGCAATTTGTGGGAAAGTTCCCCAAGGGGTTTTCCTAAAAATTCCTCATAAAGTTGTTTTATCTCGGGATTCTCATGGGATTTTCTAACAGGTAGCCTCTTCTCTTCCTCATAAATTGCCCTCGCCCTTGCTTCTCTTATCTCTGGAGTTGTGGGGATTGGTTGCCCACCACCACCAAGGCATCCACCAGGACAGGCCATTATCTCAATGAAGTGATAATCCAACTTTCCCTCCTCAAGTCTTCTAAGCAGTTTCTTGGCATTTGCTGTCCCGTGTGCAACCGCAACCTTTACTTCAACCCCCTCAAGAAATTTATACTCTGGCTTTACATTCTCCATAACAAGTGATGCCTCCCTTATCCACTCCATTCCCCTGATTGGAGTTATGTCCAGGTCTTTAAAGGGAACAGGTCTTCCAGTAACTATCTCATAAACAGTTCTCAGGGCAGCCTCCATCACACCTCCAGTGGAGCCAAAAATAAGTCCGGCACCAGAACCAAGTCCAAGAGGATGGTCAAAATCCTCATCTGGCATGTCATGTAAATCTATACCCGCTTCTTTAATCATTGCAGCCATCTCCCTTGTGGTAAGTCCATAGTCCACATCTTTATAGCCACTGTCCCTCATTTCAGGTCTATTGCATTCAAACTTCTTTGCAGCACAGGGCATAAGGGCCACAGTCACAATTTTCGCTGGATCAATACCTATCTTTTGAGCGTAGTAGGTCTTTATTATTGCACCAAACATCTGTTGAGGACTTTTACAGGTTGAAAGATGATCCAGGTATTGGGGATAGTAGTGTTCAATAAACTTAACCCAGCCGGGGGAACAGGAGGTAAACATTGGAAGTTTAACACTTTTATCACCTTCCACCAACTTCCTTTTCAACCTCTCAATTAACTCACTTCCCTCCTCCATTATTGTCAAATCCGCTGCAAAATTTGTATCAAAAATTCGGTCAAAACCTATTCTCCTGAGAGCAGCATTCAGTTTCCCCGTCACACAGGTCCCCGGAGGATATCCAAATTCTTCTCCAATTGCTGCCCTTGGACTTGGTGCAGTTTGAATCACCACAAATTTTGAAGGATCACAAATTGCATCCCAGATTTCATCTGCGGGATCCTTTGCCCTTAACGCACCTGTGGGACATCTGTTAATACATTGGCCACAATTTATGCATATTACCTCAGATATGGGTTTATTAAGTGCTGTCTGTATCTGCACATTGTGTCCCCTGTTTGCGGTTTCAAGGGCTGCAACCTGCTGTAAATCTATGCATGTTCTTATACATCTCTTACAGTGTATACACTTGTTGGGATCCCTAACAATTGCATGTGAGGAATTATCTATTTTATACTTTGGAGAAGTAACAGAAGGGAAAATATACCTATCAATTCCAAAATCTGCAGCAAGTTTCTGGAGTTCACACTTTCCATTTCTTACACATGTATAGCAATCTCCATAGTGTTCAGACAAGATTAATTCAAGGTTCGTTTTTCTCGCAATTCTCACCTTGTTTGAATGGGTTTTAATACTCATTTCCCTATCGATGGGATAGGCACACGCAGGCTGGAGTTTATCCATCCCTTCAATCTCTACCACACAAATTCTACAGATACCTGCCACTGTGAGATCTGGATGATAACAGAGCGTGGGAATTTTTATTCCAAACCTTTTACATGCCTCAAGGATTGTTATTCCCTTTTCAACTTCAAACTCTTTTCCATCTATTTTAATTTTAATTTTTTCACTCATAACCTACCTCTCATTGTAAAGAATTTCATCTTTAAAATTTTTCATTATTGCCAGAAAAGAATTGGGTGAAGACTGGCCCAATCCACACTTTGCGGATATTTTCATGACATCACATAGGGTAAAAAGGGTTTTTAAATATTTAATTGAAGCCTTTCCATCTCTAAGTAATCTCAGGCCTTCAAGCAATCTGTAGTTACCCTCTCTACAGGGGGTACACTGTCCACAGGATTCTTCAAGGAAAAACTCAAGGATGTTCTCCAGTACTTTACCCATATCCCTATTTTTACCTATTACAATAATTGAGCCGCCGGGAGGTAGATCTCCAAAACAGAGGGTTTTATAGTAGTCTTCTGGAACAACTGTAGTTCCAGCATATCCCCCAACCTGAACCGCCTTTGAGTCCACACCTCCAACGTGTTCCAGAAGTTCTATAAGAGGAATTCCCATTTCAACCTCATAGATACCAGGTTTCTCCACATCTCCTGCCACTGAAAAGAGTTTTGTACCATAACATCCCTTAACTCCAAACTTTTTAAACCAACTGGCACCATTTAAAACAATATGGGGAATATTGCACAAAGTCTCAACATTATTCACAACAGTGGGTTTATTTTTAAATCCCTTCTCGGTGGGAAAAGGTGGTTTATTTCTTGGCTCTCCCCTGAAGCCATTCAGGGACTCAATTAGGGCAAACTCTTCACCACAGACATAAGCCCCCGCACCAAATCTCAAATCTATTTGAAAATCAACCTTATCTCCAAAGAGTTTTTTATATTCCTCTATTGTATTTTTTATTTTTTCTGCGAGAAACTTATACTCCTGTCTAAGATAAATAAAACTCTTTTTCGCCCCAATTGCAATTTGACCTATAATCATCCCTTCTATCATCTTTTCCGTATACTCTTCAAGCAATATTCTATCTTTAAAGGTCCCCGGCTCTCCCTCATCTGCATTACATATTAAATACCTCTCTTTTTCAGATTGATTTAAAACCCTTTCCCACTTTATCCCCGTTGGGAATCCTGCACCACCTCTTCCTCTAAGTTCAGAATCCTTTATCAGGGATACTATCTTCTCAGAGCCCATTTTGACTGCCCTTAAAATTGCCTCTCCTCTATCCAATTTGTTAAGAAGAACCTTTTTTTCAATCATATAATTTTTCCTCCTCTATAACTTTCAAGAATCTCAATTGCCCTTTCCGGTGTAAGATTATAGTAGGGCCTGTCATTTATTAGCATGGCAGGAGATCTATCACACATACCAATACAGTTTGTCTCCTCAAGAGTAAAAAGGCCATCATCAGTGGTTTCTCCAACACCAATCCCAAGTTCTCTCATAATCACATTTTTAATTCTATTTTTCCCTTTAAATTCACAGGAAAGACTTCTACAGATTCTAATCACATATTTTCCCTTCTTTTTTTTGTTTAAAAAGGAGTAGAAGGACATGACCCCGTGGATTTCCGCTATTGGGATATCCATCTGTTTTGAAATTTCCACAAGAGCCATATCACTTATAAAACCTATTTTGTCATTTACTGCTATTAAGACGGGGAGAAGGGAACTTCTGTGATTTCCATGAACCTTTAAAACATCTTCAATTATCCTTTTCAAATAATCCACTTTACATTCAATCATTGCACCACCTCTTTTCAATATTTATAAATAATTTTATTTATATTAGATTATATATTAGCAACCACCCCATGTTTAGTCAAGTATTTATTTAAAATTTTAATAATATTAAAATTTCTCTCTTTCTCCTTTAATGTTTACTATTTTCCTTTTTAATTATAAAATAATGGATATGAAGGTAAAATTTACAACACTTTCAACAATCCTACTTTTATTTATTCTCATGGCATGTGGAGGTGGCCACAGAAACATCTATCCTCCTTCTTCAATATTGAAAAACTACAGACTTACAGGATATGCATCCTGGTATGGCCCTAAATTCAATGGGAGAAGAACTGCAAGCGGTGAAATATTTGACATGAATAAATTGACAGCGGCACACAACACTCTTCCCTTTGGAACAATTGTAAGGGTAACAAACCTTAGAAATGGTAAAAGCGTTGTGGTGAAAATAAACGATAGAGGTCCATTTAAAAAAAATAGGGTAATAGATCTTTCATACAAAGCCGCAAAAAAGATTGGAATGATAAGGGATGGAACTGCACCTGTTAAAATAACCATATTAAAACTTGGAAGAGGTAGAAGAAAATGACCAAAAAAAAAATTACAGCCATATACCCCGGATCCTTTGATCCAGTCACAAATGGACATATTGATATCATTAAGAGAAGTATTAAAATTTTTTCCAGGGTAATCCCAGCAATTTTAGTAAATCCCGAAAAAAAGCCCCTTTTTTCAATTGAGGAAAGATTGGAAATGTTAAGGGATGCCTGTAAGGAATTAAAGGATGTTGAACCCGTTTTTTTTGATGGGCTATTGGTTGAAGCAGCAAAAAAATATGATGCAAGTGTTGTAATAAGAGGAATAAGGGCAGTATCAGACTATGAATATGAATTGCAAATGGCACTTATGAATAGAAGCCTTCACGAAGAACTTGAAACCTTATTCCTGGTACCAGCTCAGGAATACTCCTTCTTAAGTTCAAGATTGGTTAAAGATGTCTACAGGGCGGGAGGAAACATAAAAAATTTTGTAACCCCATTTGTGGCTGAAAAGTTGAAGGAAAAATTTAATCTTTAATTGTAAAATGAATAAGATCCTCTTTATTTTTTTAGATGGAGTTGGGATAGGAGAAAAAAAACCATCCAATCCCTTCTACCAGAAAGAACTATTTCTCACAGATATTTTAGATGCCCTTAACAAAGAGGATTTCTTTTTAAAAGATGGAATTTCAGCAAAAAAAATAGATGTTGTTGGGAAAGTAGATGAAATTCCCCAGAGTGCCACAAATCAATCCACAATTTTTACAGGAGTAGACTGCGTAAAATACTATGGAGGGCATAAAAGCGGATTCCCTGATAAAAAGTTAAAGGAAATATTAAAAAAGGAATCCATCTTTAAAAAACTAAAGAATTTAAATATCCCTTCCTTTTTTGCAAATGCCTTTACACCAGAATATTTTGCAGGGAAAAGGAAAAGACTCTCAGTTACCACCCTTTCTGCCATCTATGGCGGAATAAATTTTAGATCCATTTTTGAAATACCAGATAAGAAAACCCTTTTCCATGACTTTACAAATATTTCTTTAAACATATATGGGTATAATTTTCCCATCTTTGATACCATCACAGCATCAAAAGTTTTAATTAATATATCAAAAGATTTTAACTTTACACTGTATGAATTTTTTTTAACTGACATAGCAGGGCACCATCAGGATATGGAACTTGCTACAACAATCCTTGAAATATTGGATGCCTTTTTATTTAATGTATTTAAGTTGGCTAAAAGAAATGACATCACCCTTCTCATTACAAGTGACCATGGAAACATTGAAGATTTAAGTTTGAAACATCATACTAAAAATTTCGTACCACTTATTTTAACTGGAAAGGGAAAAGAAATGATTGAAAACATAGATGCCCTCTGGGATATAACACCTTCAATATTAAAATTTTTGAAAAATTAAGAGGAGGAAAAAATGAGCGAGAAAATATCTTCAGCAAACCACCCGGAAAAACCATCCAACCCTACCAACGGAAAAGAAAAAAAAGATAGCAAAATGCCTTCAGTACTTGGCTCAATAAACCTAATCTATGGCGGAATTTTCTTCTTTTTGACAGTAATACAACTAATATCAAGATTTTCTGAAAAAATGTCCATCCCCACAGTGGTGGATGAAAAGTATGAGGCAATAATTGAAATTTCAAAGGAGTTAAATAAAAATGTGGTTGTAAAACTCTTTACCATATTCAATTCAGTGGCAGGAATGGCTCTCTATTTACTTTTATTTCTCGCAGGAATCTACCTTATAAAAAGAGTTAAAAGTGGCCTTACCCTCTCAAGGATAAGCAGCATAGGTATTTTAATACTCACCGTATCAGGAATCCTTTTCTCCACATTCTATTATATGCCCCACTTTAAAGCCCTTGCAGAAGATTATGGGATACAAAATGTACAACGACTAATTTCCACAATCAAAATTTCCTCATTTGTTGGAGAAATATGCTTTTTATTCTATCCAGTGGTTTTACTTGTACTTACCTTTTCAAAAACTTTAAGAGACTCACTTACTCAAGGGGAATAAATTTAAACTTTCCCCTTTCATCTACTTCCACCTTTCCCACAGGAGTATCTGGATCGTGCTCAAAGATAAAGGTCCAGTTTTCATTTACCCCTTTTTCTAAAATCTTTCTTTTTGTCTCAATTATGGATACAGGATAAAGGTCATAGGCCATTATGAATGGAATTGGGACATGTCTTGAGGTGGGAATTAAATCTCCACAGTAGAAAAAATTCTCTCCATCAACTTCGACAAGGATGCTCTGATGTCCAAGGGTATGTCCCGGTGTGGGAATTAATTTTACACCTGGTAGAATTTCAACTTCACCCTCAATTAGTTCCAGTTGACCGTGCTCTTTGAGGGGTAGGAAATTTTCAGGAATATAACTTGCCCTATTTCTCTCATTGGGATGAGTTGCTTCATACCACTCTTTTTTTTGAACAAAATACTTAGCATTCTTAAAAGTTGGAACCACTTTGCCTTCCACCAGTTTTGTTGCTCCGCCACTGTGATCAAAGTGAAGATGGGTTAAAACCACATGGGTAATCTCATTGGGATCAATTCCATTTTCAATCAAGGAGTTTTCCACATCACTATTTTCAATGTCATATATTTTTCTAAATTTTTCGTTAAATTTATTACCATTTCCCGTCTCAACAAGTAAAGTTTTCCCTTTATCAATAAACTTAATCACCATCACATTGGTGGAAAGGGGAATTTGATTTTTTTCATTGACATCTATTAATTTAGACCAGATCACCTTGGGGACAACCCCAAACATTGCCCCACCATCGAGTCTAAAGTTTCCTGCGTTTATCAAAAAAATTTCTACACCTTTTTCTTCATAAATCCTCTTCATGTAAATAAATTTAACACAACAAACTGAAATTGTAAATCAGGGGGTCTAAAAAATTTTGTACCCAGTAAAACAAAATTTATTAAATAATCTAAGGTTTTTCAATTTTGTTTCTTTAATTTAGAAATTTTTACAATTTTACCTGACACCTTTTTTCTTCTTTTTTTGCCTGGCACTATTTGTTTTCATAAACTTTTAGATGGCTTTTGGAGAAGGCAAGCAAGTAAGAAAAGAAACTCAAATCTGGTAAATATAAAACCTTTTAACATAAATCAGATGATTTTAAGGAAAATTCTTTTTTCTCTCCATAAACTTTTAGAGGGCATTTAGGATTGGCAAGGAGAAGAAAAAACTAAAACTGGCAAGATTTAAAAATCTTTTAGCAGGGACCAATAAGTAAGGTTATTCCCCTTTACCTTCCTACAAACCTGCTGTAGGGCATTCAGGGTGGGCAAACAGAAGAAAAACTCAAAATTAGCAATGACTTAAAATCTTCTGGCAAAAGCCAACAATTAAAGGAAAATCCCTTTTCTTCTCTATAAACCTTTAGGGGGTATTTGTGGGGTATTTGGGGGTTGGCAAGTAAGAAAACAGATTAAATTCTGGCAAGGCTCAAAATCTTCTGGCAGAAATCAAACAATTAAAGTAAAACCATTTTCTTCCCTATAAACCCTCTTGGGGACATTTAGGGGAGGAATGGGGACAGACCTGAATTTGAGAAAAATTTTTAGGGGTGTCAAGCAAAAAATAAAGAGAAAGAGAACGTAAATAAGAAAAAGGGAGGATGGGGAATTGGCTTCAGGCAAAACTGAAAAAAATTGAAAGACCTCTTTTTTATAAATATTATTTACTAAACAGAATTTTCTTAACTCTCTACGTGAAAGTTAGAGTTCTTTCCCAAAACGGAGAAAGGGCCGAAAAGTTTTGTGTCTCTTTTTTAACGATAAAAATTCAAGGCCTTCCTCAAGAAGTTTAAGGTTTTCTTCTGCTACCTGCCTTTTCACTTCTAAAAGGAGATATTAAAAAGCCTTGCACAATTAACCTGGCATTACCTACAAAATTCTGGGTATGTCCCACAAATTATAAATATTGAAACACTTTTTAATTTCAAACGATAACTTAAATTAAAATAATTTTGCAACTTATTTACGCCTAAATAATCTTTATTTTTGAAAACTAAGATGGGAAAAAGGAGTTAGATATGAAAAGTTTTTACTTATTATTTTTTGCAGTATTTCTGGGATTTTACCTCATATTAATAATCACAATGTTTTTTTCAAACATCACCAAAAAAAAGAGAAAAGATGAAGATATAAGTAATAAATTTGTGGAAGATATCTTTTCCGGAAAGTCAAGGTAAAGTGTCAATCAGACGAAAGTAAATTCAGTGCCTCTTTGAGTGATTTTTTTACTTCATTAAAGTTATCAAAGCGATGGGAAGGATTTTTCTTAAGACATTTATGAATAATATATTTGACATTCTCACCAATATTTTCTCTCATTGTAAGCGGTGGTCTATTTAAAATGGAATTTATAAGTTCAATGTAGTTTCTTCCTGAAAAGGGCAAATATCCATTTAATACTTCATACATCACTACTCCAAAGGAAAAAATATCACTTCTTCCATCTATTTTTCCTCCAGATATCTGTTCAGGGGACATATATTGTGGAGTCCCCACAATCCCATCTGTACCAGTTATATCCACACTTGATTTCTCCCCCATCACTTTTACAAGTCCAAAATCAAGAATTTTAACAAGGCCATCATTCTGGATCATTATATTTGAACTCTTTACATCCCTATGTATAACACCATTTTTATGGGCATACTGCAATCCTGATGCTATTTGAATTAACATCTTAAGGGCAGGGATTAATTTAAAAGGACCTGCTTTTAAAAGATTCTTTAATGATTCTCCTTCAATATATTCCATAACTATGTAATTTATTCCCTTAAACTCACCAACCTGATAAATTGTACAAATATTGGGGTGATTCAATCTTGAGGCATACTTTGCCTCACGTAAAAATCTCTTTTTAAAGGTATCATCTCCAAGAAATCTGTAGTGTAAAATTTTTATAGCCACCTTCCTACCAAGTACACTGTCAATGGCCTCATAAACAACTCCCATTCCCCCTTCCCCAAGTTTTTTAAGCACCTTAAACCCACCTAAATCCCAATCATAAATTTTTTCCCCAATAAAAGCCATTCCCATCTCACCTTTCTCCAAAAAAGGGGAATCCTCCACCGTAACTGTATCACTGTCTAAAAATCCCACTTCCTCCTTCAAAAATTTTTCAAAAAAGGGAGAAAAAAGCGCATCTTTTCCATCTGGAGTCTCAATGATAAAACCATTCTTTTTTAAATTTCCCTTTAAATAAATCAGATTCTCTGGAACCTTTTTCCCACTTAAAATAAACTTCAAAAGATTTTTCTCCTCATTTAAAAAGTGGTCCCAATAGTATCTGAAGTGCTCCCTTGCCTCCTCCATGAAACTCTCTTCCACTTCACTTATACTTATTTCTCCTTCCGAGTACATTAAATTTTCAAAAAAGGAACTACAGGCAATCTGTAAGAAAAGGGGAAAGAATCCCGCCATTTCTATAATTTTATCTCTATAGGGAGATAAGCTAAGCCCCACCTTTTCAGAGGGAACCGCTATAAGTTCTTCTGCTTCCTCTTTACTAAAGGGATATAGATGAAGTGTACTAAAAATATTGAAAAAGGGGGAATCAGCAATTTTACTCGTGTGACAAACCTTTTGAAGTTCTTTACTGGAAGATGTGATATAGGCACAATTAAAATTATTTGCTATTGATCTCAAAAAGGAAAAAAATCCCTCTCCAAATGATTCATTCATGGTGATTGATTCAAACTCATCCAAAAGGAATATTACTTTATATCCATTGGAATCTAATTTCTCAATTAACCTTAAAAAGGTATCTGAATCAAAATCTGACACATTCTCTTCCTTTAGAAAATGTGAACCTTTCAGCAATTTATAAATTGCCTCCCTAAAAAAGCCATCCCTACCAGAAATCTTTTTTTCCTGAAGGTCCATCATCACGAAAACATACTTATCACTCTCATCAACAAATTTTTCATATACCCTCGAGATATAGTAAAGTAGCGATGATTTACCTATGCGGGGTATTCCTACAATTGAAACGGATTGAGGCCTCGAGGCTGAAATCCTTGAAAAAATCCTTCTTAACTCTTTTTTTCTGCCAAAAAATTCCTCAACATTTTTAATCATCACCCGATTTAAGTAGGGATTTCTAATGTTTCCCTTCACTTCCTATTACCTGCCATATTGAGTGATCTTTTCTTATCCAGAGCCTGAAAAAATCCATTTTAAAATTAAATCCATCTCTGAACTTATTTAAGATATCCCTTGCATAAAGGGCTTCAAGTAGTAAACTTAATCTATCATGGGAAATATCCACCGGATATCTTTTAGAAAGAAGGTAATTCCATAAAGATTTGGTGGATACCACCTCACTTTCCCTTTCAAGCACCTCACCCAACAAAGCCAATATCACCTTTTCATCAAAACTCAAATTACCCCAGAAATAAAACATTTCAGGAAGGGGATTGTCAAGCATCTCCTGAAGTACAGCCATAAAATCTACAAAATTCACCCTTCCCTTTTCCCTCTCCATCATATAGTCAACAATATACATACATATTGCCTGGGTGTAAAAGGGATGTCCATTGGTAAGCCTGTAGATCCTTTCAACGACAGAATTCTCATAAGAAAAATAAAACTTCACAGGTTTTTTTATAAGATCAAATGTATCCTTTTTACTCAAAAAACTTACCTTCTTTGAAACAGATTTATTAAAAAGTGGTTGCCAAAAACTTTCATCCCCAAACTCTCTGGTCCCGGCAAAAACATAATTTAAGTTGGGATATTTCTCAATAAAGCCACTTAAAAGATTTAAAAGTGAAGAAGAAATCTTTCCTCTCTGAATCAATTCTCCAATGATTTCATACTCATCAAACATGAAAAGGACCTTTTTCCCCCTGTAAAATTCCGTAAGGGAATCCAGGATCTCTTCAATTTTAAATGTATTTGACAAAAACTTACATTGTTTCTCACATTTTTTTATTTCAGAAGATATCATCTTCATAAATTCCACATTGCCTTCAACTTCTGAAAACAACTGAAGATCAAACAAAAATGGTATGACATCTCTTCCAAATCTCCCATTTAAAATCTGATATAATATGGAACTCTTACCACTTCTTCTTTCCCCATATAAAAGTACTATGGATCCAGAATCTCTGGAAATATTATTTTTAATAAATCTAAAATCTTCATCTCTACCAAAAAACATTCTGGAATCTCTTATGGGATTTCCTACGATATATGGATTTTTCTTTAAAGTCCTGCCCTTAAATATCTTTTCTCTTCCCTCTTTTCTTACTCCCTTTTTCCCATGTAAAATTTTAAGTAAGACCACGTTTAAAATTACCAGAAAAAGACCAAAAATCAGAAGTATTTTCCATAAACCCTTACCTTTTTTAGTATAGCCATAGGGAGAGACAAAAGTTCCATTTCTAATTTCTATAATTGAAAATTTCTTTACCACATCCCCATTGGGTTTAAAATTAAAATCGCCTGTTACTCCATGAAAGTTATTTATTTCAAGAATGGCATCCCTTATATCTTTGCCCCTGAACCTCTTTGCTCTTTTTAAACTATCAATCAAAATATTTGCTGCATCGTATGCCCTTCCCGCAATTGGTCCCGGGGGAATTCCATATTTTTTTACATATCTTCTTGCAAAGTCTTTAAATACCCTTTTATTCCTTCTCAAATAAAATGAATCTGTGGCAATAAGTCCCTCAACTGCCTGGGGATTTAAAGTTAAATATTTTTCATTTACATCGGGAGAAAAAAGTTTAAACTTATATCCCAATCTAAATATTTCTTCAGCAATAAAAATGTTGTCTTCAGTAACTCCAAAAAGCCCCACTCCATCTACTTTTAACTCTTTACACCTTTTTATTCCCTTTAAAAAATTCCTTTCCCCTCTTTCAAAGGGGAACAAAAAAACCGGTTTAATTCCAAATTTACTCAAACTTTTTTCAAAATCCTTCTTTAGTCCTATACCATAGGCATCCTTTTCATAAAAAAGGGCAAATTTCTTCATATTTAATTCATCCACAAGGAACTCCGCAAGTGCATCCATTCTGAAGAAGTCAGAGTCTATACACCTAAAAATATACCTATTCCCCTTTTCAGTTATCTCAGTGGCAGTAGAAGAAGAAGTTATAAGCGGAATTTTAAATCTCTCAGTAATCTCCATATCTGCAAGTGTACATGAACTATTTATTGCCCCAAGTATGGCGACAACTCCTCTATTTACCAATCTAAGTACACATTCTTTTGACCTTTCTGGATTTCCCATATCATCACAGGGAAGTAGAATAAGTTTATAGCCCTTCACCCCCCCCTGTTCATTTACAATATCAAAGGCAAGTTCAACCCCATTTAACTGCTCTATACCAGAAAAATTATTTATACCAGTTAAAGGACCGACAACTCCAACTAAAATCCTTTTACCACCGGGGTAAAAATATGAAAAAAAAAATAAAAATAAAAGGGGGAAAAGAAAGATTTTTAAAAAATATCTATTCATTTTTCTTCTTTTTTCGCAAAACCCAATCCTTAATTATCCTCTGGGGAGCCCTTGTTATTGCAAGAGAATAAGGGGGAACATCTTTTGTAATGGTAGAACCCGCACCCACATAAGCTCCCCTTCCTATCTTTATGGGAGCCACAAGTTGAGAATCACTTCCAATAAAAGCCCCATCCTCAATAAAGGTGGGATTTTTCTTCACTCCGTCATAATTACAGGTAATTGTCCCTGCCCCAATATTTACATCCCTTCCTACATGTGCATCCCCTATATAACTCAAATGTGCAGCCTTTGTACCTCTTCCAATAACACTCTTTTTAACCTCAACAAAATTTCCAATTCTATTTTCTTCCCCTATGACAGAATTATTTCTTATATGGGAGAAAGGTCCCACTGTGGTGTTATTTCCAATCTCAGAATTTTTTATGATGGAAGATTCAACAACCACTCCATCCCCTATTTTTGAATCCACAATATATGAAAAGGGAAGTATCTTACTACCTCTCCCTATATGGGTTTTCCCTTCAATCACAACAAAAGGATAAATGACCACATCATCTTCAAGAATTACTTCATCTGAAATATACACCAACTCCCTATTGATAAATTTTGCCATGTTTACTCCTTACCTTGCTCTTCATCTTCAAGTAAATCTAAAAATGGCTTATACTCAGACATTACCTCAAAATCAGGATCATTTTTAGCAAAAATCTTATTTTTTTCATTGAGGGAAATAGCCCTTTCAAGGAAACTCACACTCTCTTTAAAATCCTTCTCTTTCACCTTTAAAATGGCATAAAGATAGTAAATTAAATCATTTTCCCCATCAATTTTTTCCGCTTCTTTGATGTACTTTAAAGCAAGATCAAGTTCATCCAAATTTAAATAGTAAACGGCAAAATCTATAAAATCTTCAAAGGTTTCTGGCTTATTATCAACTGGATTCAAAATAGACTCACACCTGAGATAGTATATCCTACTCCTATCCTTTATAGACATTGGGATTGAATCATCTTTTAAAATTTCCAAAAATCTATCCCTCGCATCCTGGATCTTTTTCTCTGAAAAAAGTTTAAGTGCCTCTTCGTACTTTTCAATACCCTTTAAATCCTTATTCATTTACTCTCCTCCTTTTTTTTAACTCCTACATTTGGTATTTTGTCAAGATTCTTTAAATTAATTCCAACAGGTATTATATCTTCTATATATGGAAAATGGAAAAACCCTTCTTTTACTAAAATATCCACTTTTCCTCCTACATTTACATCATTGTAAACATCCTTTTTCACCTGAATCCTCTTTTTGGGAAAATCCTTTACCTCAAGATAGTACTCCTTTCCATCCCCTGCCCCCATGGTGAATTTGTTTGTAATCTCAACGATCCTATGCTTCACAGAAGACCTATCCAGAGGTCTATTAAACGATAGAGTGATAGCAGTAAACAACATGGACAAAATAATCGCAAATAAAATCATAAAGAAAATTGTGGAATCTCTATAAACAAATTTATTCAGTAAAAAACCTATAATAAAACCAGAAACTACCCCTACCAAAATTGGATAAGCAACAAATCCATCATTTATAGGCATAACTGCAGTAGCAAAAGACACCAAAAAAAAGATGAAGGAAAAAATAAAAAATAGAGCAAGTAAAACATCTTTAAAGGTCAACTTTTCCTCTTTTTTCTTAGTCACAACTTTCTTTTTCTTCTTCTTTTTAGCAGATTTACTCAATTTTTCTCTCCTGACAAAAAAGATATAATTATATTTTAAACAACTAAAAAAATCAAATAGTTGTGATGACAAAAAAAAATATTGAATTACTTTAAAATATTGATTATCCTAATATGTAAACTTTATAATCCTGGTTAAATATGACAAAAAAAGATAAATCTGACATAGACGATCTTATTGAGTGGACAACTATTTCGTATAGAACAATAAAAATCTGGGGAACTATTTTAATAGTTATTATTCTTATTTTAGGATATATTGTCTTAAAGCCCTATCTTTTTAACCGGAACGACAAAGACCGAAAAACCGATAAACTGGAAAGGAAAGCGGCACAATTTATATATTTTGAAGGGAATGTCAAGGTAAAGCCACTTTCATCCACAAAATGGTTACCTGCAAGTGAAGTTAAAGAGATTTACCCTGGAGATTTAATAAGGACAGAATCTGATGGAAGATGCAAAATTCTATTTTTTAATGGCACCGAGTATGAAGTAAAACCAAATTCACTAATATCAGTTCTTGAAAGTTATGAAGAACTTTCAACAAACAAGAAAATTGTGGGGGTCGAACTTACAAATGGTGAGTTGAATTTAACCACAGCCAAAAAGCAGAAAAAAGAATCGAAAACCAAAGTTGAAACCTCAAATATAGTTGCAAACATCGGCACAGACACCAGAGCATCAGCAAAATATGATTCAAAATCTAAAAAGACAAGTCTGAGGATTTCAAAGGGACTTGCTGAGATAAAATCAAAGATTACAAATAAAACCATGAAGTTAATTGGTCATCAGGGTATTGAAGCCAGCGATACCGAAATCAAAACCTTTGAATATCCATCATCTCCTATCCTGATTTACCCACAAAATGAAAAATTTTTCAATACCAATAAACCTGAAAAATTGTCCATCCTCTTTGAGTGGAGAGGAGATGAAAAAACCCAGAAATATATTTTTTATATATCAGGTTCAAGGGATTTCACAAACTGCATTAAGAAGGAAACATCTAAAGAAAGAATAAAAATTAAAAAATTTGAATACAAAACCTATTATTGGATGGTAAAGCCAATAGGTGAAAATGGCATTGAAGGGGAAACATCATCGATTTTTATGTTTTCAGTAAAGCCCAAAAAGGTAAATCCAAAAAATACCATAAAGATAAAGTACAAAATAATCTTAAATGGAAGTGAATTAAAGGTTGTAGGCAAAACTGCTCCTGACAACAAAGTTAGAATAAATGGACATAATATTATCTTAAAAAACGATGGATCCTTTGAATATATAACAATTGTAGGAAGTAATACAAAACAGGTAACAATAAAAATGGAGATTGAAGATTACACAGGAGCCATCAGAACCATAAAGAAGGTCGTAAAAATATTTTAAAATGAATGAAAAACAGGTAAATAAGGAATACTATAATAAAAGCATTTGCATATTATATGAAAATGAAAAACCATATGTTGGTAAAACAAACTTAAAAAAAAATCTTTTTTTCTTTCCACTTAAAGATATAAAGGAAGTTCTATTAAAGCAATTTCCTGAGTGTAAAATTATATTCTATCCCATAAGTGACCCAGAAAATTTTCAATTTATAAAAGAAATTCAGACAATTTTCCCGAGGGCAGAAATCTTCTCCTATGCCACAAAAGCCGACGAGAGAACAGAAAAAATTTCAAGGGACTTTGGATTTAAATTGCACATATATTTCCCCATTTCTGGCGTCCTTCTGGAATATATTTATGACACCTATGGAACAATAATTGAGGATCTTGAGAGAAAACTATCCTTAAATCCAAGGGAAAATGAAAGGATTTACTCTCTATATCGAAAGATACTTGATATCCTTAACTTAAATGAAAATATTGAATCCATTTTTAAAAAATATGGAGACATTCTTAAAAATGTGTTAGATGTAGATGTATTTCTCGTCTATGTTTACAAGCCAGAAAAACAGCAACTACACAATATTTACAGTTCTTCAACTTATTTTGGGAATGAAGAATTTATTAATTTCAAATTTCAGGAGGTTATGCTAAATGAAATATTTCAAAAAGGGGACCTTTATATAAATGAAGATTTAAATTACAATGTGGAGTTTTTAAAGGAAAAAGAGGAATATCATATTAGAAATCTGATTGCACTCCCTTTTAAAAGTATCTCTCATACAAGCGGTTTACTTGTAGGTTTAAATAAAAAAAATGGGAAAAATTTTACCCCATTTGATATACAGTGCTTGAGAATCTTAGGAAATCCATTCTTTCTCATATATGACACACTCCTTTACTATGAAAAGGCAAAAAAATTGACCATAACAGATGATCTAACATCCCTTTATAATTTTAGATATTTAAGGGAATTTTTAGGTTTTGAAATTTCAAGAAGTTTGAGATATAATACCCCTCTTTCTATATTGTTCATTGATATTGATAACTTTAAAAATGTAAATGACACCAAGGGGCACCTTGTGGGAAGTGCAGTACTGGTTGAGATTGGGGAAATTTTTAAATCCATGGTAAGGGACAAAGATGCCATCGTCAGATATGGTGGAGATGAATTTGTGATCATTCTTCCCGAAACATCAACAGAAGGAGCATTGGTCCTTGCAAAAAGAATAAAGGATAAGGTAGAAGACTATATTTTTAAAGGTGGAGATGACTATGAGATAAAATTGACTGTCTCAATAGGAATAGCAACCTGTCCCAATCATGGTATCAATGCTGAGAAATTGATTAAAATGGCCGATACGGCTATGTATGAAGCTAAATATGAAGGTAAAAATAAAATAAAAATAGCAAAAAATAATGAAGAGCAGAGGTAAATATGGGATTTAGATCTCTTTTCTCAATGTTATCCAGTGATCTTGCCATTGATCTTGGAACAGCAAATACTGTTGTATATGTAAAAAATAAAGGTGTGGTACTTATTGAACCATCAATAGTTGCAGTAAACAAAAAAACAAATAAAATTGAAGCCGTAGGAGTAGAAGCCAAGGAAATGCTTGGCAGAACTCCTGGAAGTATAGTTGCCATAAGGCCTATGAAAGATGGTGTAATTGCAGACTTTGACACCACAGAGCAAATGTTAAAATATTTTATAAGAAAGGCCCATCAGAGAAGTTTCTTTTTAAGCCCAAGAGTGGTAATAGGAGTTCCCTCTGAAATAACACAGGTGGAAAAAAGGGCTGTTAAAGAATCTGCTTTAAAGGCCAAGGTAAGTGAAGTATATCTCGTGGAAGAGGCAATGGCCGCAGCGATAGGTGCAGGACTTCCCATCACTGAACCAACGGGAAATATGATAGTGGACATTGGAGGGGGAACAACAGATATAGCAGTGATTTCCCTTGCAGGAATAGTTTATAGCAGGACAGTAAAAGTCGCTGGAAATGAAATGGATGAAGCAATAATTCAATATATCAAAAAGAAATATAATCTATTAATTGGTGAGAGAACTGCAGAACAGATAAAGATTGAAATAGGCTCAGCCTTCCCTATGGATGAAGAAACAACCATGGAAATAAAGGGAAGGAATTTAATAGATGGTATTCCAAAAAATCTAAAAATAAGTTCAAAGGAAATAAGGGAAGCCCTTTCCGATTGCGTATCAACAATAGTGGATGCGGTTAAATCCGCCCTTGAAAAAATACCCCCTGAACTTTCTGCAGACATCGTGGATAAGGGAATAGTCCTGTCAGGAGGTGGAGCACTTTTAAAGGGACTTGACAAAAAACTTATGGAGGAAACAAAATTACCAATTTTTATTGCAGATAACCCCCTATTTTCTGTGGCCTTTGGGACAGGGAAGATGCTTAGCAATTTTGAACTACTTAAAAAGGTAGCCATTTGATCTAAACAAAAAATTTAAAGTTTAAATGATAAAAAGATTAAATACTCCAATTCTTTTCTTTATTTTGCTATTTTTAAATCTGTTCTTGATTGCACTTCAGACCAAAACATCCAGCGGGGAAAATGTGGTGAAATACATTTTTTTCAAAATGACTTCACCACTCATAAGCGAAACTGCACTTATCAAAAATTACATAATTGAAATCTCTGAAAACTTTAGAGACAAAAAAACCTTGATAAAAGAAAACAAAAAATTAAAGAGAGAAGTATTTAAATTAAAAACAAATAATCTCATATGCTCAAGGATAAAATTAAAAAATGCCATCTTGAAAAAGATGTTAAATTTAGAAAGTTTATATGATTTTAATGGATTTATTTGTGAGGTGATTTCAAAAAAGTTTGATGTATTTTCTTCTTCAATAACTATTTATTGCCCAAAAGGAAAAAGACTAAAAGAAGAGCTTCCCGTTATATCTTACAACGGGCTTGTGGGATATATAATACATAAAAATAGATCCTGTGGAGAAGTAGAATTAATAACAAACAGCGGTGTAGCCCTTTCAGTCATAAATGAGGAAAAGGGAATAAAAGGTATAGCCTATGGCACTGGAAAGAATCTCCTAAATGTAAATTACATACCCCAAAATAAAAAGGTGGAAAAAAATGATATTTTTGTCACAAGCGGTGATGATAAAATGTATCCTAAGGGAATTCCAGTGGGTATTGTGGTGAGGGTCAATAAGGGAGAAGGAATTTTTCAAAGGGTTGACATAACGCCCTTTGTCAATTTTCCCAACCTGGAATATGTCTATATTCTCTCTAAAAATGAGGAAAGTAATCTAAATGAGAAGAATTAAATACCTATCTGCAATTATATTTCTCTCAGCAATATTTTTACAATCTCTACTCCACAGGACTTTCCCCTTTTTGATAGGTCTTGATCTCTATACAATTTTCGTGTATTTCATTTCCAAGAGAACTGATCTCAGAAAAAGCATGATTATAGGGACCCTCTCGGGAATTTTTGAGGATTTCACCCTTTCCTACACCATCCCCATTGGAGCAAATGGTATTTCCAAACTCATTGTTTCAATATTAAGTTACCAACTTACAAAAATCCTTAACTCAAGTAATCTATTTGTGGAAATGGGCGTAATATACTTTATCTCAATAGTTGACAAGTTAACGGTAATATTTATTCTCTATATTTTTGGTATCTCATTTCACTTCAGTAAACTACTAATTTTTGTCATATCACCAATTACAAATGCTGCGTTTTATTTAATATTTTTTCTAATAGCCAACTTAAAATGGAAAGAATAACATTAAGATTTGTAAAAAAAAGACTCATCATTATTGCAATTTCATTTGCCTTAATTTTTTTCATATACATTTCAAGGTTGTGGTATCTTCAGATAACAAAATTTTCATATTATTCTGAAAAGGCAAAGGAAAACATACTGAAAACGTTTGAAATCCAGGCCCCAAGGGGACTAATTCTCGATAGAAATGGAAAAATCATTGTTGACAACCAGATGTCTTTTTCACTTATGTTAACAAGGGAATTTTTTAAAAATAAAAAAGCAACACTTAATGTTTTAAAAAAAATATTCAACTTAGATTCAGAATATGTGAAGAAAAAAATAAGGAAATATAAAGGTATTCCCCTTTCAATTCCAATTTTACTAAAAAAGAAATTATCCTTTGAAGAAATAGCCTTTTTAGAAGCCCACAGATTTAAGTATCCATCCTTAAGTATATCCAAAATACCATCGAGGAACTATATATTTGGAGATTTGTTCTGTCATACAGTGGGATACACGGGAGAAATTAGCAGGAAAGAACTAAAAAGTAAAAAATTTAAAGATTTTAAGACAGGTGATGTAATTGGCAAATATGGTCTTGAAAGGGAATATAACAATCTACTTACGGGCAAAAAAGGTAAAAAAATAGTATATGTAAACAGCATTGGTGAAATCACCCAAGTTTTAAAATTGATACCACCCATAAGGGGCAAAACCTTAAAAACTACCCTTGACTTTAAATTACAAAAAAGCGCTTACGAATCCATGGGAAACAGAAATGGCTCTGTTGTGGCAATTGACGCAAAGAGTGGTGAAATTCTTTGCATGGTAAGTAAACCCACCTTCAATCCAAATCTTCTTGTGACAACCGTCAAGAAAGAAGATTGGATTAAACTCACAACAAATCCAGACAAACCATTTCAAAATAGAGCAATTGGAGGGCTATACTCCCCCGGTTCTGTATTTAAAATTTTAATGGCACTTATTGGACTTGAAACCGGTAAAATCACTACTGATACCTCTTTTTTCTGTAGCGGAGAAACGAGAATAGGTGGTAGAATTGCCCACTGTTGGAGAAAAGGGGGACATGGCTGGGTAAAATTAAAGGACGCAATAATAAACTCCTGCAATATATATTTTTACAATGTGGGAATAAGAGTTGGAATAGACAATATCTATAAATTTGGTACCCTTGTTGGTTTTGGAAAGAAAACTGGGGTTGATATCCCAGGTGAAAAAAAGGGACTTCTCCCATCAAGGAAATGGAAGTGGAGGGTATACCACGACAAATGGTATCAGGGAGAAACAGTCTCTGTATCCATTGGTCAGGGGCAGGTCCTTGTAACCCCAATTCAACTTGCACTTTTTATGGCAAAAATTGCCACAAATAATTCATGTCTTCATCCCTTTTTTCGCTATCAAAAAGTAAAAAAAATAGAGAGAAAAAAGATCTTTGACCCAAAATTTTTAAAAATTGTTATAAACGCCATGGTAAAAGTTGTAGAGGAAGGCACAGCAAGAAAAGCAAAAATAAAAGGAATAAAGGTGGCAGGCAAAACCGGGACTGCCCAGATAATAAATACTAAAACCGCCGAAAAGATGGAGGATTATGAAAAAAAATATAAGGAAAATAGCATATTTGCATGTTTTGCTCCCGCAGACAACCCTCAAATTGCAGTGGCAGTTGTCGTTGAACATGGTGGGCACGGTGGATCAACTGCAGCCCCAATTGCAAGAGATGTTTTAATCACATATTTTAGAGAAAGGGGTATAATAAAATGAGAGAGAGGGACTGGAGAAAATTTGACATATACATTCCCATAACCATTTTTCTTATGCTCATGGTAAGTTGCACAGAAATATATTTTTCCACAAAAAATATTTTCGGCACCACCTATCTCACAAGACAGATAATATGGGGAGTTGTGGGTTTTTTACTTTTCTTCATTATACTATTTTTTGACCACTACTATCTAAACCAGACCATATACATTTTATATGGAGCGGGAATATTAATACTCATTTTTGTCCTCATATTTGGCATTGAAAAACATGGGGCAAAAAGCTGGCTTCAGATTGGATCTCTCTCTTTTCAACCCTCTGAAATTGTAAAAGTAATTGTCATCCTGACGCTTGCAAAATACTTTTCTGAAATAAATACAAGATATCTAACAATATCAAACATCCTCATAAGTGGATTCATCCTTTTTTTACCCATATCTCTAATAATACTTCAAAGAGACCTTGGGACAGCCCTCACCCTGATTCCAGTATACCTCGCATTTCTAATTCTTGGAGGATTGAGAAAAAAAATTGTAATACTTTCAATTATTCTGGGGATTATCGTGGGAGTCGGCTCCTGGAACTTTTTAAAGGATTATCAAAAAAAGAGGATACTCGCAATTTTCAATCCCGAAATGGATCCTTCCGGAATAAACTACCAGACCATTCAATCAGTCATTGCCATAGGTTCAGGTGGGTTAACAGGCAAGGGACTCGGTAAAGGAAGTCAGGGTAGCATGGGATTTCTGCCAGAAAAGCACACAGATTTTATTTTTTCAATTATATCTGAAGAACTCGGTTTCATAGGGGGAGTGGGTGTCCTACTTTTATATTTTTTCCTTTTTTACAGAAGTCTAATAGATCTCTTTGACACAAGTGATCTTTTTAGAATATACTCCACAACTG
>Ga0256842_1000984_pt1 | contig 24224 bp, 18 predicted proteins | sample 4559240metaG_FD_185973 | JGI IMG/M metagenome (GOLD analysis project Ga0256842, IMG submission 185973) | Hydrothermal vent microbial communities from Guaymas Basin, Mexico - 4559-240 | ecosystem: Environmental > Aquatic > Marine > Hydrothermal vents | place: Mexico: Guaymas Basin | collected... | reverse complement strand
TCTTGGCCTTTCCCCTGATGATTATCCCGTCGTAGCCGCTCGCTTTAAGTTCTAAGCCAACTTCACTGCTTAAAACACTCCCAACGACGCCGTTACTCTCCGGTGACTTCGAGACGACGGCGGTCTTCATGCCGGGGTAATAGCCCGTCAGCGGGCCGGTGAGTATCAAAAGAAGGTTCTCCTCGCCGAGGGGATCCACCTTTTCCCACTTCTCCCCCAGCTCCTTCCAGAGTATGTAGGTGCCGAGCCCTCTCCCGCCATAGAACTTCCTCAAGATCTCCTCGTCCAGCTCAACTTCCCTGACTTCCTCCCTGCTCAGGTCAACATCGAGGAGCTTTCCGGCGTATCCCTTCATGCTATCACCCCAGAAACTCCTCTCCAAAGATCTTTCTCGCCACGTCGTAGCTCTTCTCCAGCGGATCTTTGGCGAACGTCCTGAAAACGGATCTGTAATCGCCTTTGACGAGCTTTAACGCATCATGTCCCGCCTCGTGGCATACCTCGACGCATTTCGGCTCTCCTCCACAGAGGTCGCATATGACAACACTGCCCTTGCCGGCAGGAATCCTTGGCACGCTACCGGGACACGCTAGAACGCACGCTCCGCACTCGGTACACTTCTCTTCGTCCACAAGCACCGCACCGGTTTTTTCATCAACGCCCAGCGCGCCGAACTTGCAGGCATTAACGCATGGGTAGTCGGGGCACTGGACGCAGGTATGGGGAACGTTGATGCCGGGTAGCATCTCAAAGACCCTTATGCGCGAGGCCTCCGGCCAGATGATTCCCTCGTGCTCCAAGGAACAGATAATCTCACACAGCCTGCAACCGCTACACCTTTCGGGAGTCACCAGAATCCATAACCTCTCGGTGGCTTCCTCACCCATGTTACCACCTAATTGATGTATTTGGGTTCATATTATATAACCCTTTATGAACCCAACGAAGCGTGCAGATGTGGATCTATACGAGGGAAAGACCTTATAAAAGGGGAAACTCTAACAAACGCGATGAACCGCTCGGAGCTCATACTCCTCGGCATCACGGCGATATGGGGGTTTACGTTCCCTGCAATGAAGGTTAGCCTTGACTACCTCCCCCCGATACTCTTCTTGGCCTATCGCTTCGGTTTGGCATCCCTCCTAATGCTCTTAATTTTCAGATCAAAGGTCTTGAAGAAAGAAAGCCTCAAGGAAGGGTTCATTCTCGGGCTCACACTGTTCTTCGGCCACGGGTTTCAGATGATTGGACTCAAATACACCACAGCCTCAAATTCGGCCTTCATAACTTCACTCTACGTAGTCTTCACACCGTTCATAGCGTACTTTGTTCTCCGGGAGGAAATCAAGGCAAGGGATGTGATCTCACTTGCGGTGGCCCTGGCGGGCCTCTACCTGATTTCAGGGGCGAGCCTGGACTTCAACTACGGCGACCTACTCACGGTGCTCTGCGCCCTCACCTTTGCCTTCCAGATAGTCCTCATCCAGAAGTTCAGTGAGAAAGACTACCTCAGCCTGACCTTCTGGCAGATATTTTGGAACTTCGTCCTCTCGCTGGCGTTTGCCCTCCTCTTCGAGCCCCTCCTGCTTCCGAAAGATCCAATCCCGTTGCTCGGCATCCTCTACACCTCCGTATTTGCTACGGTGATAGCGTTTACCCTCCAGGTAAAGCATCAGAGGAACACGAAAGCCCACAAAGCTGCCCTGATATATTCCGCTGAGCCGATATTCGGCCATATTTCAGCTTTTCTGACGATAGGAGAAGTCCTCAGTCCCAAGGGCTACCTTGGGGCAGTGTTGATCATAGCCAGCATCTGGAACGAGATCAGGAACCACCAAAGTTAAAAGCAGGGCGGACTATTTTCCTGAGGTGGTTGCCATGGTGCACGCTTACATCAAGGAGAAGACCAAAGAGTTCTCAAAGGAGGAAAAAGAGAAGCGCTACAAGTACCTGGGAAAGGAAGTCATAGACATTGACGACCCCGGACTTGACAGCATCCCAGAGTTCTACGGTATAGCAAACGCCATATGGCGCGACTGGAAGAAGGGAGAGATAAGCACCAAGACTGCCCTTGGAAGGCTCGCACTCCTTAAGCTACTGACGTACAAGACCAAGAACAAGAAAATCCAGGACATCCCCGAGGAAGACCTTGAGGAGGTCAGGAAGTTCATCGACTACGTCATCCAAGTCCTCAAGAACGAGAGCAGGAGGAGAGGCGAGCCCGAGGAAGAAAGAAATGTCTGACATTCCGTTTTCTTTTTAACCTCCAAATGAAGATCAAGTTTGGTGGTTGGATGAGGTTTGAGGTCCTCTCTAAGGACGATATGAATGAACTCTCAAGACAGCTGAGCAGAGCCGGCATAATGAACAGAAAAATAGAAGAAGTCAAAAAAGAGGTTTCGCATTACGTGCTTATTACCGGCAGATATCGGGAACTCTTTGAAAAGGCTGAAGGCATTGAGCCTCTGGAAGACGTTCTTAACTCCATCAGAGGAGTATATCAGCAAATTTTCTTATCTAAGAACGTAGGGGACATTATCAAGCCTGAGGAACTCCTAGAAGAACTGGATGGGGGCCTTGCACTTCTGGAAGCGTTGATAGCTGAAGGAGCACTCGAAGAAATTGAGGACGGACTGAGGATAGTCTCAAAACCTCCGCTAGAGAACCTGAAAGTCGAGCTAAGGTTTCCACTCGAGGAACTTGAGGAATACATTGAAAAAATCGAGGAGAGATTCAATCCGAGGATGGTAACCGAGGTTGCCATGATGAAAGCATATTACGTTGAAGTACTTGAGGTGGACAGAGAACTAATTGAAGCAGCGCTTGAGATAGCAAAAGAGTATGCAACAGAAGAAAGTTATGTCGAGGCCATGTTCGTTGGTATCTCAAGGTCAGTCCTCGCAGACGTCATCCTCAAACTCGCAGAGGGCATCACGAGAAAAGACGAACTGATAGAGAGACTGCTCGAAATGGAGCCCATAAGCGTTGAAGGCGAGAAGGAAACCGTCCAGGTGTACTTCGATGAAGAGGCCATTGAGAGCTTTCTAAAAGAGCTTCAAAGCCTCGGTTACCTCAAGGTCAAGGGCAATCGGATATGGACATAGCGCAATCTTTAAAAAACGGAAAAGGAGGAAAAATCGGAGGTGGGAGGATGGTGGAGCTCAAGGCCATCACCTTCGTCGATAGGGATGGCGAGCTCTACTATCGCTGCCCACGCTGTGGCATGATCTTCAAGAAGAGTAAAGACTACATAAGGCACGTCAACAAGTCCCATGGATGGCTCTTCAGAGGGGGTAAGCCAAAGGGCAAGAGGGCCCTCAAAAAGATCAAGAAAGAGTGAAGCCTTCCGGGATGATGAGAAGCCAGGACACTGAAACGTGATGAACGGTCAGGGCTTTCCGACCGTTCCGATTCTCAGAATTTTTATCTCATCCCCATAACTGAAACCGTTCCTATCACCGGGATAAGCCTCCACGAAAGGCAGAACTTCCCCATCTTTCTCCACCCATTCCCCAACCACGAATGAAACGTCCCGCCATTTCGCTGGGCTCTGAAGAATTTTATTTCTGAGAACCCACAGGCCAGCCGCTACACCATCCAACGAAGGAGAGCTAATAACGACCACGGGGGTGTTGTTAACAAGGACGGCTTGAACAACAAACATGGAGCGAACAACATCCCCCTTTCTCCGTCCCTCTTTAATGGCATAGTAATATTTGAAATGAGGGCCCGTGATTATTGAGTAGTTGACTACAACAGGGAGAAGGTACTGAGATTCAAGTTCTTTTATCAGGGGGTTCAATGTAGAGTTCCCCAAAGCGATTACGGGCACTTTTGTCGTCTCCGTTGCCCCAGTGATGGAAAACAGAGAAAGTGCCCAGTTCTCAACACTCTTTGGTGTATCCCCTGAAACTACAGTTGCGTGGGAGAGGTTCAGCGAAGCCAGTGAGATTTTCTGGTATGGATAAGGAGAATGACATAGACTAGAGACACAGTAGTCAGGCTCCGGGGGATGCCCCACACCACAAGGATACGGCTCGATACGGTTTCCATAGGCCCACCCAAGGAAAGACACCGCCAGGGAATTTTCTGGGGGAGTGAGTGTATCATCAAGGTACACAAACCCAGGACCAACCCTTGGCAATAACTTGAGATCCCTCTCTGTCCAATAGTAGGGATAGTTGTAAACGACAGGCGGGCGCCCTACGTTCAAGACACTGATTACAATTCCAATAACCAGAACTACAACAACCGCTGCCCGGCGCAATTTAGCGCTTTTAAGCAGAACCTCAACTTCCCGCGCAACAAAGGGAACAGAGAAAAGGACAAAATACTGATACACTCTAATCATCCAGTTTCTGAACCCAAAGTTCCCAAAGCCAGGGGGCATCACCATCGAAATTAGCAGAGCAAAAATCATCAGAAGTCCCATAAAAACCAGGACTTTTATACCGAGATCCTGCCGTTTCTCTCTAAGGGCATTTATAAAACCAACTATCGTGAGGGCACCAAAGAGGAAGTTTCCAGTTTGCATAAACACAATAAACATCCGGTCACGGTAAACCTTTTCATAAACTTCTGCACCTAGATGAAACTGGACTACCATTAAGGCTGCCATTCCAAGGATTCCGAGGAAAGCGTAAAGGCCAGCTCTATGTGTGAGCTCGCTCCGAATTCTTTCGAAAAACGACTCCAGTAATGAAACCCTCTTCCATATCTTAGCAACAAGAGGGCCTGAGATCAAGAGGAGGAACCATCCAATGACAAGGGAGAAATGGAAGTTCCAGCCGGCAAAGCGGAACAGAGGGTTTGATGAGTGCTTCAGAATCCATTTGATCGAGAATACCGTCGTCTTATACTGCGGGAGGAACAGGGATAAAACTCCAAGAGCGGAAGGACCAAGGGCCAGGAAATACCTGCTCAAAGGCCTTCCCTCAGTTAGTTTCACAACCCCTATGAACCAGGCCAGAGCAAGGAATATCCCCAAGGAGAGAACATGGGAGAGTCCAAGCAAAGCCCAAAGAGCAGATACCGCAAGAACGATCTTTGGGGCGAGAGAGTCACCATCAAAAACCCTGAGAATAAGCAGTAGGAGAACAAGCCCAACTAAGACTCCCGTCTGCTGGGGTCTAACTTCGTTCGATGACCACAGGTAGTGACTGCTCAAGAGCAACGCCAGATAGAAGGGAAGTGCATTGGAGGAATATCCGCTGAAAGATCTGTGGAACCACAAGAGAAAGAATGGGTAAACAAGGAACAGCACAAGGGATACACTCAGCAGGGAAACCACAGGATTAGAGACTATGCTATTAATCGACCTAAGAATGTAAGGGGTTATCAGTCCCGAGTACACACCACCGATCTTAACCGTCGAAATGTAGTATGCCTCGTCGAAGGTAGTTGTTATCCTACCCGACCCAAACCTAATCACGAGCCATACAATCAGAAACAGACTAGCAAACTTCAACCTCTTTTTCAAAAATCCCAGTGAACCCAAAACGATCACCGGATTGTGTAATAATAAACAGAGAGAAAAGAAAGGTTGGAAAGGCCTCAGCCCTCAACTATTACGCCGATCTCGTCGGTCGGGCTGAATCCGTTGTTGTCATCGCTGGCGAACTTAAGGGCATCGCCGAAGATCTGGCCATCGGTGTCCTTCCAGTAGCCGACGACGTAGTTCTTACCCTGGAGCTCGCCGAAGTGCTCGCTGAAGTAGTAGGCTGCGGCCCAGGTGCTGTCGGCGTCGGTACCGTAGATCATGTAGACCACTGCACCGCTCTTGTCAACGACTCTCTGGATGACCCAGTAGCCCTCGGTAACGTTCCACCATGGGCTTGGAGCAGTCCAGTTGGCGACGGTCTCATTGTCGACGATGATGCTTATTGAGCCGTCGTCGTTGGTGACCATCTTGACCGGAGCCATCTCCTGGTAGTAGGCGGTTATGCTGTTGACGTTCGGACCGCCGATTGCGATTATCATGTCCTTCTCTGTGAGTGCCTCGACGTTGATGCTCTTGTCGGTGTAGACCGGCTTGGCACCGATGTACTCGACGAGGAAGTCCTTGGCGTAGTAGTCCGGGTTGAAGACGTTGCTGCCTGTAACGAACTTGACATCGTGGGTCTGAGCATCGCTGAGGAACGCTCCAAGGCCTGTGGCCTCGGTTCCCTCTGCGGTTATGACGATGTTCACCGGCGAGGTCTGGAACGGTGAGACGGCTGCCTCAGCGAATCCCGCCGGGGTGCCAGATACGAGTGCAACGGCCCTGTAGATGCTGAGCGGCGGCAGAGCCGGGATGCCGTCGATCTCATAGTGGCCGTGCACGTTGGTAACTGCCTTGAGCACGTTGCCGTTGTAGTCGACTGCCGGAACCCAATCAGTTCCGTTGAAGGTGTAGAGGACGACTTCAACTCCTGCGACCGGGTTGTTGTTCTCGTCCATGACGATACCAGCGATGCTGCCAACACCACCGAACTTGACGGTCAGGGTGTTGCTGGCTATACCATCGTATGTGGCCCAGACGTTGACTGCACCCATGAGGGTCAGGAGTTCGTCCGGGGTCATGCCAACCTTGGCGGCTGAGTAGACCTTGAAGGTTGCGGTACCGTTCTCGTCGGTAGTGGCGTTGGTCGGCTCGACGTAGGCGATGGCATCGTTGTCGATGTGGAACTCAACCGTTCTGCCAGCGAGTGGACCGTTAGCAGAGCTCACGTTGCCAGCCATCTCCTTGAGCTCGCTGATGAGGTTCTCTTTCTCGCTCTCGGACAGGAAGTCAAGGGCCTGCACCTTCGGAACGATGCGCTCGTTGAACAGCTGCTCGAACTGCTCCTCAGCGTTCTCAACGTAGAGCTTTGCGAGGAGCTCGAAGTATGAACCCTCCTTGGCGGGCAGGATGTCTATGGGCGTCACGCGCTCGATCTCAAGGGTCGGGGTAAGCTCGATGGTCTCGCTGAATCCTTCGAGCGGAATAACCTTGGATATCTCTTTGGTCACCGGCGTGTAGATGGCGTTGCCCCAAACTGATGAGGCCTGCGGCTCGATCGGAATGACACCCGGTGCCCTCGGCGGCTTGTAGGTGTAGGTGTAAACTGTGACGTTTCCGTTGACCTCAACGGTGAAGTTCCATGTTATTTCGTCCACGCGGGTAACCTGTGGAGTGATGTTGTAGTAGGTCTTGGGAACGTCCCAGGTCTTGGCGAAGGTCGAGATGTTCTCGATGTACGGAACGTCCTTGGCGATCTCTAACGGTAGTGCAATGACATAGAGGTTGAACCTCTCGACCGGAGCAAGTGGGAACACTGCCTCGGTAGTTCCGCTAACGCTCTTGTGGTTGACGAAGTCGTAAGCCGGGACGTATGGGCCGTCTCTGTTGTTGAAGGCAACGTAGATGACGGTGGTCTCGTTCGGGGACTCAAGGGTACCCTCCTTCTTGATCGTGACGTAGACCCATGAGAGCTTGCTGGTGTCCGGACCTGCAACCGGTATCGTGACCTCGGCAGTCCTGCCATACTTATCCTTACCGCTGATGATGTAGTTGCCCTCGTCCGGTGCGTAGAGCTGGATCTTGGTTGTACCAACGCCCTTCTTAAGCTCAACGGTGAACTCGGTCTTGATCGGGTAGAGGTCGGTGTTGTTGAAGACTGCAATACCGTTGAAGACATCGTCAATCTTGGCGATTATTGACTCGTTCCTGTCGAGGACGGCCTTAACCGTAATGTTGATCGTCCTAAGGGTAGCGGCGGTGAACTCGTCGGGGGTAACGCTCATGACAAGGTGCCAGCTTTCAACGGTTATAGTCTTGGTGGCAGTGACATTGTAAGTGGTATCGTAGGCAGTTATTGTGTAGTTGCCTGCGGCGAGTGTGAAGTTTCCTGCGTAGACCCCATCTCCGAGGTACTTAAGCTCCTGGCCGTCGAGGGTTACGATGATGTTCTCGTAGTTGTTGGCACCAGACTCGACGTAAACCTTGATCTCGGTCGGGACATCAACGTAGATGGCGTCTGGCTCAACTTTGGTTATGGTTACAAGATCCTTGACTTCGATTGTCTCGATTGCAGTAACGTTGTAGTCGCCTATGAACTGGACGACTGTGAGGGTAGCGTTTCCTGTCTTGGTTATGACGGCCGTGCCGAAGTCGATGAGGCCCTCACCGTTGACAACGTCGAAGGCTCCTGTGAAGTTCTTCTGGCCATCGGGCAGCACCAGAGTGACGTTGGCCTTTCCGTTGAACGGGACGAGGTCTCCGTTCTCGTCAACGTACCTGAACGGGAACTTAAGGTCGTTCTTGAAGTCCGGGTGAGCGTAGAGCGGGTGGGTCTCAACCTCGATGCTCCAGCTGTAAACCGGAACGTTGACCTCATCGCTTCTACCAGTCTCAAGGTCGGTAGCAGTGAACACTCCAGTACCGTTGGTCTCAAGGACAATGTTCTCAATGGCATACTTTGCGACACCCTCTTCAAGGGTGACTACAACGCTGTCCTCGACTCCGCCCGGCAGAGCGTAGGTGATGTTAACATCGTAGCCGGTGAGGTTTGCAACCTCTCCTGTCTCGTCATCGATGTACTTAACGACAACGGTGTAGTTCGTCGGTATGTAGACGTAGCTCTTCTCGGGGGCAACGCTGAGGTCAACGTGCCAGTCGTGAACCTCGACCTGGGCAGTCTCCCACTCACCTGTCTCAACATCGGTGACGTTTATGGTTATGACACCAGTGGCGTTCGGCTTAATGGTGAACCTAGCGATTCCCTTGCCTATGCCCTCCTCCGGGGATGGGACTATTGCTATTGTCTGAGTCTCGTTGACACCAGGTCCGGTGATGGTAACCTTGGCACTTCCTGGCTGGAGGAACCTGTTGTTGTAGAGGACGTTGACGACGAGCTCCTGGGTGAGGTTGGTGTAGACAACCTTCGGCTCTGGCTGGACGAGTATGTCCCAGTTCTTGACCCTGAAGTAGTAGATGGTTGACTTTCCAGTCTGGAGGTCAACGACAGTTATGCTACCCCATCCAGCCTTAGTGGACTTAACGTTGACGAAGGAGGCCACACCAGCGTAGCCGGAGCGGAGGTCGTTGGCAGTGATGTTAACGACTGTGCTCTTGGACGTTCCATCGGGCAGCTGGAGGATGATCTTAACTTCCCTTTCGAACTGCGGAGTGGTACCATGCCATGTGTCGTCGGCGTGGGTGTAGAGTGCCTCTCCGATGCTGACGCCTATCGTCGTAGAGACATTGACGTAGAGCTCCTGGGCACTCGGAGTGATGTAGATGCCCCAATCCCTAACATTGATGGACTTCTCGAACTGACCTCCGTGGATGTTGTCCGTGACGTTCACGGTAACGGCTCCTGGAGTCATTGCCTCGTTCTCAAAGAGAGCCACTACAGTCTTGTTGGTGTACTCGGAGGTTCCGGTCGTCTGGTAGGTCTCCAGCATGGTGGCACCAATGTCTGCCCCAGTGTTGCCGCTGGTAACGTTGATGGATGTTAACTCGCCGTTTGTAACGTTCAGGAGTTCGGTTATGACTTTTCCGTCCGGAAGGGTTATCGTGACGGTGAGGGTCGTGTTAAGTGGAAGCGGGTCAGTATCACCCTCCTTTGAGCCAGCGCTCTTAACGTAGTAGTAGCCGAACTCGGCACCGAGGGTCTGGGGGACGTCGGCATAGAACTCATCGTATGGGTTCTCTACGAATACGTTGCTATTGTTATTGTAGTGGCCACCGGTGTACAGCTCTGCGGTCAGCTCAACGGGCTTGACCTCTATGGTCTCTTCCCAGGTCTTCTGTATGTCGTCATATGCGGAGAGGTTGCTGACGCCATTGACGCTGACGAGGGTGAACGTAACGTAAACGGGCTTGGTCGTGTCTGTTGGAGTGTAGTTGTAGAGGAGCTGCGCAAGGTTTGACTGGCTGTTTGTGACGGTTATCTGACCCGTTTCAGTTTCGTAGGCGGTTCCGTTCCAGTACTTCACAGTGTAGTTAACGGTTGCAGTCCTGTAGGGAGCGGTTAGGCTAACGTTCATCTTGAGGGTGCTCGGTATGTTCTGGTAGAAGTACCAGGCGTCGGAGCTGGCGTTGTTGAAGAGGTAAACGTGCCTCTCGTCCCTCTTGATTCCCCAAGCCTTGACCTCGATCTCTATGGTGTCCTTCTTGGACGGGTCGTAGTTGGCGTCCCAGACGGTCACCTTGACTGTACCAGTAGTGTTCGGAACCCATCCGTCGAGCACGGTATACGTGGCCTGGCCGTTTGTTATCGGTATGGTACCGTTCCTTATTTCCTCACCGTTGAACTCAACGGTATAGTTGGCAGTTCCGTTAATCAGAGCAGCACTGTTGTCGGTGAGGTCATAGTACTTAACATTTATTACCAGAGTGGAGTTTATTCCGACGTAGAACACCGAGGAAGTGTGGCTGGCATTGTTGTCAAGCTGTACCTTATAGCCAGTTATGGTAACGTTCCAGTCCCTGACATTGAGGTTGATCGTAAGGTCCGGAGTGTAGTGGGCCAGCCATACCTTTACGCTGGCGGTTTCGGTGGTTATATTGGAGATGTTGAAGGTAACACTTCCGTTAACCATCGACTTGTTGCCCTCCATCGGGCTGGCGGAATCGGCGGTAACCTTGAAGAACGCAGTGTCGTTGATTCCGACAACGACTTCACTGCCGCTAACGTTGGCCCAAGTCTTGACGTTAATGGTAACGTTGAACGGGACGAGCTTGTAACCGCGCGGTGGGATGTACGTGACGTTATCAACGAGCTTCCAGTCGTACACCTTGAAGTGATTGGTGTTCGTGAGGTTGTGCTCGCTGTCTATAACAACGACGTCGAAGGTTGCCGCCTCGTTGTAGGTTACGTTAACAAAAGTGAAGCTACCAGTACTGTTGTTTATGGGTGTAACGTTCTCAAGGACAGTACCGTTGGGGAAGACCAGCTTTACTGTAACGTTGTCCGGCAGATAGCTAGATGGGATCGAGCTGTTATACTGGATCTGGACGGTAACGTTGAAGGGGATCTCCTTGAAGGCGACATCGTTCTTCCAGGTACCGGACTCGTTGTAGGGAACGGAGCTGTGTATGACTGGAGTCACTGTGTACGGGTATATGGCTCTGAAGGTGTAAGAGGCATTAAGATTTGGCATTCCAATCGGATAAACGACAATGGTGACGTTATCAACGGTCTCCGGAATGTTTGGAAGACCAGCATTCTCAGAGTTTATAACAATCTCAGTGTTAGTGTTCCAGGTACCGTTAAAGGTCTTCATGAGTTCATTGTCATACCAGACTTCCACAACCAAGTTGTACGACGTGCTTGAGTTCACAGTGAAGTTTATCTCATAGGGCAGTCCCTTGAAGAGTGTCCTGTTGTCTGCTCCATTGACACTAAAACTTGTTGTCACGTTAGTAATCTTAGGAGCTGACTGGGCACTCACTGGTTTAAGGAAGCCAATGAATCCTGCTGGAATCACTGAAGCCAGCATTAAAAATGCCAACAACAAACTAAAGGTCTGCGCTTTCCTGCGCTTATTCATACTACTTCACCTACCTTCCTTTTTTTGCCACTCTTTGAGGCCGGCCTCATGGAAGGCCAATACCTTATAGGCAACCGAATAAATATAAACCTTTCGCTGGATTACCGGGCATTATTTAATAATTGAAGGCATAGAAACAAATTTCACAAAAAAACACCCACTATTTTCAAAATTTCTCCAAAAGATTGAGCTCTGAAAGAACTCCAAGGCATTCAGACTCTTTAACGGGTTTTTCAGATCTTCCAATTTTCAACAAAATTGCGGAAAGCTTTTTTAAAGTTTTTGGATTCTCAAAAAGCTCGTTTAATATCGAAGGGAGCTCCGCCGTTTGCCGTAACACGTACGAAGCCCTGCCAATCCTCGGATATATCGGGGAGATATTTTGGGCCACTACCCTTGAAACGACCGGGATGGCGCCGAACAGCGCCCCCTCAAGGACTACTAGACCGAACGACTCAAAAAAGGACGGAAGAGCTATGATCGAGGCCTTTGAGTATATCCAGGCGAGTTTTTTGGGATCGGAAACCGAACCAAAAAACCTCACCCTTTCACCCACTCCGAGCTCCGATGCCAGGGCACGGTAGCGGGGCAGCTCGTCGCCTCCCCCAACGACCCAGAGCTCCCACTCGGGATGGCCCTCCGAAGCCTCGGCAAAGGCCCTTAGGAGGGGCTCAAAGTTCTTGAAGCGGTAAGAACTGGAAAGCTGGCCGACGAAGAGAAGGATCTTTTCCTTCTTCAGGGGCCTAGATGATGCCTCAAGAAGTTCGCGTTTGGGTCTTGGAGGAATAACAAGAGAGCGAAAGCCTTTTTTTCGCAGGTAGTCCCTAACGGAGGGTGAGACGGCCACAAGGAGACGGGCCCTGGAGAGCGTAAACATTTCTATCGTCTTTGAGTACACCGAGGCGATTACGTCGAGGAAGGAGCCCTTCTTAAGGCCCAAGGTATGGTAAACGATAACAAGGGGAGTCCCGAGGAGGAAAGAGGCGAATGCTGCCGTGTCAGCGGCGAAGGGGACGGGGGTATGCGCCACGATAACGTCCGGCCTCCACTCCTTAACAAGTGAGAGGAGCCTTAGGGGAAACTTCAAGCTCACGGGAGTGTTCGAGAGCACGAGGGCCTTCACCCTTTCCACCTGCACGGTTTTTTCCCCTATCGGGAGGCTCTCGCGGGACGATTTAAACCTGCTCATGCAGAGAACCCTTACCTCATGCTTGTCAACGAGGTCCTCGACCATCGTAAGGGCGTAGCTCTCAAGGCCCCCACCTTCCGGGGGAAAATAGGGGGAGACGATGAGAACCCGCAACGCTAACCCTCCTTTAGCATGTATACACTAATGAAGAACGAAAAGAAGATCACCTGCAGGCCGAGGGTTATGAGGGTGAGTATTAGGACGGCCTCCTTTATGTGGAAGAGGGCACCGTAGTTCGCTTCCCTCCACTGGAGGAAGAGCCTAACGCCGAGCACGAGGCCGACTAACAGGAGGACACCCCCAACCAAGAGGCCCTCCTCCAGGATCGAGTACCTCATGAAGAATCGGGTTATCCTGTCGGGCTTTTCAAAGCCCTCTTTGACGGCATACACCTTTGCAGAGACGCCAAAGCTAATAACCTGTGTTCCAGTAATGAGGAGGAGAGAGCCCAGTATCATCGTGTGAAGCCTTATGGGCTCAAAAACATAGGTGTACGTTAGGAGAAAAATTCCCAGTACAAACAACAGGAGACCAGGAACGAGGAAGAGATGGGTCGGGGAGTAGAGGAGCATCAGCCTGAGGTGTCTCCACCCGTCCTTGAAGGAGCTGAGCTTTGATTTCCCGATCCTCCTGTGGTACCGTATTGGTACTTCCTTTATCCGAAGCCCGTGTTTGGCGGCCTCGATCACCATTTCGCTTGCAAACTCCATGCCCCTGCACTTAAGCGGGAGCTTTTCAAGGGCTTCCCGCTTTATTGCCCTCATCCCGCAGTGAGCGTCGGAGATCCCAGCCTTGAAGAACAGGTTGAGGATCCAGGTGAGTAAGGGGTTCCCAACGCGCCGGTGGAGCCATGGCATCGCTCCTGGGTCAATCTCGCCTTTGAGCCTTGAGCCAATCACGAAATCCGCCTCGTCTCTCAGCAAGGGCTCTAAGATCGCCGGTATATCGTCAGGGTCGTAGCTCCCGTCCGGGTCCAGCATCAAGATGTACTTTCCCTTCGCCCGTTTAAACCCCTCAAGGTATGCATCGCCATAACCTTTCCCCCTCTGCCGTACCACCGTTGCCCCCAGTTCCCTCGCTATTTCTGGGGTTCTGTCCTCGCTCTTATCTACAACTATTATCTCGTAATTTAAGCCCATTCCATCGAGAACGGCCCTTATCCGGGGAAGAACTATTCTGATTGCCTCTTCCTCGTTCATCGTCGGCAGAACTACCGAAACGTCCATTGGCTCACCGCAGAAAAATTGAGAGGAGGGCTTTTAGGTTTAACGGCTCAGCCCAAACTCCCTTTGAAGTCCTCGAGCAGTCAAAATATCTATGGGAACCTCAAGAGTGTCGTAAGATAATCATAGTCAGGAAACCAAGCCAGACTTTGAGCGATATTCCGTCAGAGATATATATGAGAAAGTCAACCCGGATCAGGTGCAAGGGCATGACGAGGAAAGGGAGGGGAAAGAAAAAGGAGACAACTGAAAGTACATCAGGAAAAAGGAAAGTCCCAGTAGTTCTAAAATCAATTCCAAGGCCCGTTATTCCAGCCCTAATAACACTAATCGCGCTTGTTATACGCCTTATTCCCTACAGACTCAAGTATCCAATCGGTTATGATCCCTACTTTCATCTCGCTTACCTTGAATACGTGACGGAGCACGGGTGGGCGAACTACTTCCCCTACGCCCTCGGCCCCTGGGGCTTTCTGATCAATCACTTCCACCCTAAGGGCATGTGGGGGGCTCCGTACGCGATTTACATCCTCGGAAAAGTGCTTGGGCTCTCAGTATACGGGGCATTTAAACTGACTCCCCCAATATTCGGGGCGCTGACGGTTCTGGCCCTCTACTACACCGTTCGGAGAATCCACTCCGAGAAAGCGGCAATTCTATCTTCACTTATATTGGCCCTCACATTCGCCCACATTTTCAGGTCAATGGCGAACTACTACAGGGGCGACAACTACGCCCTCTTCTGGTACTCGCTCGTGCTCCTGTTCTTCTCGCTGGCCCTGTTTGAGAAAAACCCCCGGAAAAAAACTGTTCTCTATACCCTCGCTGGCCTTGCCGGCGGCTTCTCAAGCGCCTTCTGGAGTGCCTACTACATAGTTCTCGTCCTCCCGCTCTTCGTTGCACTCAGCGTTTCGGCGTATTCCTTTATGAGAGAGAACAGGTTCATCGACGCACTTCTCATAGCCCTCTCAACGGGAATCGCCGCCCTCATCGCCTCTGCCATGGGACGCGTCTTTGGCTTCGGAATGTTCTGGGTAGAGAACTGGCAGGGGAAGCAGCTCCTCAAACTCACCGGAATAAAGCCAGGGCCCCTCGAAGACGTCTACCTCGCGCTCCATCTCGTTATTATCTTGCCCGTAACGGTCTTAATAATCGGGGCACTGTGGGTGCTAAAATCAAGGGTTCCCGAAAAGCTCAAAAAAATTGGAACCGCGGGCACTCTGGGCCTTATAATCCTAGTTTTTATAGGTTTACTTTGGAAGTACAGCGGTACGTTTGAACTCCTCTCAGCTGGACTTACAACATTTGGAAGAGCAGCAACGGCAGAGATGTCAAGGCCGGGATGGTGGGACATTAAGACAGCCTACCACGTGCTCCTCGTCTTCCCCTTGCTTTACCTCCTCTCCCTAAGGAAGCCCCGCCTATCAGACGCGTTTGCCCTCGGCTCTTCCCTTCCGCTCATTGTCCTGGCTGGCTATTGGACTAGGTTCCTCTTCATAGGGTCACTTGGCCTGGCACTGCTTGGGGGGATTGGAGGGGCAGAGCTCCTTAAGCTTACCCGCGAAAACGCCCGTTCAGTTGGGGCCCTCACACTCACAGCCCTGCTCCTCGTGGGAGGCTACCACTCGGTGAAAGCAACGTACGAGATAAAACCGATAGTAGATGAGCACTGGGAAAAGGCTCTAAAATACCTTAGAAACGTTTCAAACGAAAACGATATCGTGCTCACATGGTGGGATCACGGCCACTGGGTAACGTATTTCTCCCACAGGGCAGCGGTTGCCCAGGGAACACCGAGCGAACTGGTTTCGAAGTTCTACTTAGGGAAAACAACAAAGGAAAACCTCCTAGAGCTTGGAGTGGACTACATCACGGTCTCCTTTGACACAATATTAAAGTGGGAATCAGTTAAGGCAACAGCCGGCCAAACTAACGGCTATATCTTAATTTTCATGCCCCTCAGGGGAACCTACGGCGACACCGCACTTTTCCAGAACGGAAACTATCGGGCTGCTGTGAGGAAAAACGGAGCGGTTTGGAACGTTCTTGTAAACGTTGCAGGAACCCAGTTCATACCCAAAGAAACGTGGATAGAAGACAAAAACGGCGTCTACCTGGCAAACGTAACCGGCGAAAAAGCTGGCAATGCCTACCTCTACGTCAACTTGAACTACGGTTACGCTGTGCTGATGGATGGGGAGACTTTTGAAACGCCTTTTGCCCGGCTCATGTTCACGAATGAGTATCCTCAGGATTACGAGCTCATCTACACAGACGGGGGAATGGTTAAGGTATTCAGACTCCTCCACCCGAACGTCGTCCTCGTTCGCGAAAATGGGCCGATCCTCAGGTTTGAAAACGCAACCGGAGACACGCTGAGGATATATGGCTACAACGACGATGGAAAGAGGGTGTTCTACCAGATTTATAACGTCTCGGGAGTTAAAGAGTTCAGAATACCCCCGGAGGTCAAGGGAGCCGTGATAAGATACACATACCTCAAGGGTGATCTCATCCTGGATAGAGGCGTCTTCAGGAGGTCAGACGGGTGGAGCTGAAGGCCCTCCTTAAATCCACCACAGATCTGAGTCTCGCAACGATCGTAATGGCCGCAAGCGGCCTCTTTTTCTGGATTTTTGCCGCAAGGCTGTATTCTCCGGAGGATGTAGGAACCGCCTCTGCGCTGATATCTTTCATAAACCTCGTTTTTGCGCTCTCAACGATCGGGTTGAACATTGGCCTGATAAGGTTCTACGGGAAATACGGAAAACGGGCTACTGGTACAACGATAATAACAATGTTATTGCTTTCAATCGGCCTTACAACTGCATACCTCTTATTAAACCCCGGGAACATCGCTGAGACACCTGAAATTGTTATCGGAGCGTATCTAACCTGCTTCTTTGGCGCGCTTTACAACGCCCTCGGCTTCGTCTCCATTCCCCTCCGGAGAACTGACGTGTACGTCAAGATGAGCTTCCTCTACGGCCTGAGGATATTTTTCCTGCCCCTGACGAGAACCCTAAAAGCAGCGGGAATGGTGCTGGCAACTTCAGTGGGCCTTGCTCTGGCCACGGCCTTTGGCCTGAGAGAGTTTAAAGGAGAGATTTCCCCCACTCTCGACCTGAAGTTCATAGGGGAGAGTTTTGCCATATCCATGAGCAACTATCTCGGATCCATTGTTAACGTCCTTCCGCTCTACTTGATGCCCACCATTATCCTCGTGGAGCTCGGACGGGAGTGGACGGGCTACTACTACGTTGGCTTCACAGTGGGGAACCTTCTGATGACTCCAATGGTTGCTCTCTCAACCGTTCTTATGCGGGACGGCGAAAGAAAACTCTTTAGAAAATCACTGGGCATTGTGCTGGCCTACTGGCTTCTGGCAACAGTGGGGATATTTGGCCTAGGAGCACACGTTCTCTCGATCTTTGGAAAAGACTACACCAAGGCCCTCCCAATGCTCAAGGCCATCACCCTTGGCCTCGGCCCATTCGGACTCGTCTATCTCGGCATTTCAGCCCTCACCGTGAAAGGCAAACCTGGCAGAATTCTCGCAGTAAACATCGCCAGGGGCTCGTCTTTCCTTGCTCTTAGTTATTTTCTCCTGCCAAAATACGGCATAACCGGAATAGGGATCGCATGGGTCTTCGCTCACTTGCTCGCAACCCTCCTCCTCGATCCGAAAACTTTTTAAACCCTCACTCCTCCCTAATCCCGAACACGCCCCGGTGGTGTAGCCCGGTCAATCATGCGGGACTCTCGATCCCGCGACCCGGGTTCAAATCCCGGCCGGGGCACCATAATCCTTATGGGCCCGTGGCTCAGCCTGGTCAGAGCGCCCGCCTGATAAGCGGGAGGTCCGGGGTTCGAAGCCCCGCGGGCCCACCAGAATTTTCGATTCTGAGCGTTCTCGTGTTAAATGGGAGATAAAAAAGAGTGCTGCAGCCTCAAAAAAGTCGACTTCTGAAAGTCGTTCTCCTCAATAAAAGCCAAAATCTGTTCGCTCACCGTTATACATATGCGCCTTCTCATGGTGTTCCCCTTCTTGTGAGGGAACCGGGAAGCTGCGGCTCTCCCCATTACGGGGGAATGTCAACCCACTCTTGGGTAAATCTCCCACAGCCTAGCGAGCTCGTCCCTCTCAGGTTGGGGGTTCTTAATCCTCTCTATCCCCGCTTCTCTGTGGATCAATACTTCAGCTTTTCCTTCCCTCACTTCACCTATCTCCGCATACTCAACGCCTAACCCCTCCATCACTTCCCTAACCATCTCAGCTTTATCCTTAGGTGCCGTGAACACCAACGTTCCAGAGCTAATCATCCATAGGGGGTCAAAGCCCAAAGCCTCAGCAAACGCCTTAGTCTCAGGCCTGATTGGGATTCTATCCTCCCAAACCTCGATTGTTTTGTTCGATGCTACGGCCAGCTCGGCCAGCGCCTCCGCGACACCTCCTCTCGTCGCGTCATGCATCGCCGTCACTACTTTAGCCTCCGATAGGGCCAGCGCCTCCTTAACTATGCTGATCTCGTTCATGAACCTCTCAGCCCTCCTAATCAACTCCTCACTAACGCCTTTCTCAAGCAGCACGTCCCTAAAGTCACTCGCCAAGATGGCCGTGCCTTCAATACCCGCACCCTTGGTTATGTAGACTGAGTCTCCTGCCCTCGCGCCTGCAGAGGTGATTATCTCACTCCTTGAACCAATACCTATAGCTGTAACTACCACTATGGGCCTTAAGGAACCCACTGCGTAGCCCGTATGCCCACCGACGACAGCCACACCCAACTCCTTCGAGGCGTTGTCGATGTCCTTGGTTATCTCATCGATCATTTCCTCATCCCACTTCTCAGGCAGCAGGATAGTGGGCAAAATCCACCTCGGCCTCACGCCAGCTGTGGCCACATCATTGCACGCAATGTTTACGGCCAGCCACCCGATTCTCCTTAAGGCACCAACTATGGGGTCGCAGTGAGCAACGATGGCAATATCGTCGCCGGCAGACATCACTGAGACGTCAACCCCCTCCTGAGGCCCCACGATGACGTCATCCCTTCTCGATCCAGTCCTCCTGAGCACGTACTTCCTCAGAAGATCTCCCGGCACCTTACCCAAGCCAATCACCCCGAAATAACATGTTAAAGCTCTAGCGTTAAACCTTTTCGCAGAGTTGATTTCAGCGATGAATGAAAGTCTTGAAAACTTTAAGCAAGGTTTCAGCAATTGCCGATAGATTTATAACTATCAAGCGAGATCATCAAAACATGGAGAAAGAAAAGGAAGCCCTGGCGAGAAGGATAGCGGGCGAAATAGTCCTCTCATCAGACCCAGGAAAGACCATGAGGAAATGGCGCGAAATATTCGGAATCAGTCAGACGGAGCTTGCAGAGCACCTCGGCGTTTCTTCTTCTGTGATAAGTGACTATGAAGGCGGCAGAAGGAAAAGCCCGGGGGCATCAACGATAAGAAAGTTCGTGGAGGCCCTCCTTGAGATAGACGAAAGGAGAGGTGGGAATGTCATAAAAGCCTTCAGCAGAACCATAGGCGTAGAACTGCCCACCAGCGCGATACTTGATATCAGGGAGTTTGCAATACCCGTAACAATAGCCGAACTGGTGGAGGCAGTCAAAGGTGAGGTAGCGACAGAAGGACACGACTTGAGCAGAAGGATTTACGGCTACACTGTAGTTGACAGCATAAAGGCGATCCTTGAAATGAGCAGCGAGGAGTTCCTCAAGCTCTACGGCTGGACGACGGAGAGGGCACTCGTCTTCACAAAGGTTACAACGGGAAGGAGCCCCATGGTAGCAGTTCGCGTCCAGGGGCTCAAACCGGCCGTCGTTGTGGTGCATGGCGTCAAGAAACTCGACGAACTTGCAGTAAAACTCGCCGAGAAGGAGCGTATTCCCCTAGTAGTTTCGCACGCTGAGAACGAAAACGAGCTCATAACTGGCCTTCGCGCCCTCGTCGAAAAAAGCGAAAAATGAGCTAGTCTAGACTTTTTCTTCTCCAGATTCCTTCCTCGGCGAGCCTGGTTAACCTATCCCTTATGTGGACGAGCACGTCGCTCAGTGTCTTTTCATTGTCATAGGATGCCACGATCTCCATGAGCTCAGCCCTGCTGTAATCATTCATCTCAATCGCCAGCTCCGTCATCCTCGGATAAGCCCGGACTATGTTGTCCACTATAGTTATGTCCGCCATCCTCGCGCTCCTTGACAGCGGGTTGAGGTCAATTGTAATGACGAACTTACCCATGTTTACGAGCGCCTCCGTCCTGTCGCCGTCCTCAAGAGGGACGAGAACGACGTCAGCCTTCCATATGCCGTTTTCATCAACTTTTCCGCGCTCGTGCTCTAGGCCGGGAATCCTCTTCGTCGGGTTAATGCCAAGGAGCTCTATCTCTGGATCGTACTTGCGGAATTCTTCAGCTATGGCTTTAACGCGCTCCTCCGTCCTGTAAAAGAGGTTTATCTCAAGCTTTGCGTTAAGAGCTTTGGCGAGCTCTATCGTCTCCTTAGGAACTAAAGCTGCGACGTTGCCGTTCACCGAGATGACGGGGTGCTTCGCTAGGAGTAGTTTAGCAACGGCGGCCTTCATAGCCCTCTCCGCGGGCTCTATAGTTTTCTCTCCGATTAGGTAGTCAAAGGCCTCGCCGCGGCCGTGGGCGATGAGGCCGGCCTTGGCGGTCATGCCCTTTTCCATTCCCTCGATGATTTTCTCCCTGTAGTAGAGGCTCCAGTAGCGTGGATGGCTCTTGGGAATCTTGACCATTTTGATCACCGAACCGAGTTGGGGAGCCACTTTAAAAGCCTACCATTCCCTTTTCCTCGAGCCGAAGAACAGGCCGTGCTTGAGGAAGTCCATGAACTCGCTGTTGAGAAATGTCTCGCTGAACTCCATAGTTTCCTCCGGCGAGAGCCACTCAACGTCTTCTGGAATGCCTTCAGTCCAGAAATAGACGAGCTCATTCCCCTTCCTCGCTATGGTAAGGGTGAATACCTTGACACCGAGCTCCTGTGCGATTTTGACTTCCCTACCGACGAGGGAGGTGAACTTACCGAGGGGGGCGACCGCAACGAGGTATTCAGCTTCTTTAATCTTATCGCTCGTGTCCCTCAGGCCGTACTTAGATGGCACGAGGATGTTGTTGGAGTTCAGTTTCTCCTCAATGATTTCGAGGATTGCCTTCTCAGTTCGGGTGTGGTAGAGGAACGTTGGCTCGCTCAGGTAGACGAAAGGCCCGCGAACTTCTTTCTTCTTTCGTTTCAGAAAGCCAAGCATATGATCACCTCAGGTGGGGATAATGTCATCATTCTCAGCGTCAGGAGGGATGACACTCTTCATCGGTTAAACAGGCCTCATTATCCCGCTCCTAGGGATTGTAGGGGGAGGGGATTAAAAGCTTTCGTTAGGCTAACCAAAAAGGTTTTAGTTGAACATCAAATCACATATAACTTGGTGTTGAGGATGGAAGATGTTGCTTATTTAGTTGAACCCTTGCTAAAAAAGTGGCGGGAGGTGTACAAGGAGGAAAAGAAACAAAAAAAGTGTCCTGAAAGAATTGAATATACTGAGCTCGATCCAGCGGTGTACTTCAACGTAAAAAGGCCCTTCTTTGTAAGACTCTCCCCCGAAGACCCAACGTACGTCAGAACTTTCAGGATGATCTCGTACGGTATGCTCAAATACAGCCCTTCCTTGAGAACCCTAATTCTCCGGGGTGCAGGTTATAACTTAGCCCGTAAGCTCGTTGAGACCAACGAGATTAGAAGTGTAGACGATCTCCCGAGGGTATTCCTGCAACAGAAACTTGGCATAATCGATATCGTAGAAGAATCCTTCAACCGCATGAAGGTCAACCTCTACGAGTGCATGAGCTGTTACAACATCACCCCGGTCGGAAGGACTCTCTGTGACTTCGAAGCCGGCTTCATACAGGGAGTCATGGAGGCCCTCATAGGCAGGAACATTACGAGAGAGGTATACTGCTGGGGACTTGGCAACCATTTCTGCGGATTTGAAGTCATATTCGAGTGATGGGTATGAGCCTTTTGGTAATCCAGCCGTCAACAAAATGTGATGGGAGTTGCCTAATCTGTCCGTGGAGGGAAAAGTTTGGCTGCACTGGGGTAATGCTACCGCCTGTGGCATTGGATGTCCTAGCAGATAACCTGAGGGATTTCAGGTTTGATGAGTGCGCTGTAATATGCCCCAACCCTTTCTCCCATCCAAAGATAGACGTCATACTGGATAAAACTCAGGAACTCTGCGATCGCATTGACGTGTTCGTCCCAATATCCGGATTAAAGAACGTCGCTCGAAGCGGCCAGCTTAAAAAAATTTCAAACAACATACACGCCCTCGTAATCTTGGTGGATTCCCAAAAGGCTATGACATCATCAGTTCAAACGATAAAGAACCTGCTGTCCTTCGGCTTCGATAACATTGAAGCGTACATACCGCTGGGATCGAGTTTCGATTTTGCCGAAATACTTTCCCTGATTGGCATCTGCCGAAGACTGGGACTTAGAACAACCGTGGGGCCGAGGTTCTATGAGAAGGCCCCCACGGAAGAATTCCTGAAAAAACTTGCGAAGAGAGAAAACACCGAGGTGGGCCTGCACTACGGGGTAAAATACGTGTACCACGCCCTCAAGGTTTTCTTTGACGACTATCCAGTGACCCTGCTGACGTCCCCCTCTCCGGAGAGTTGCAAAACCCTCTACGTAAACCCCTACGGCAATGTTTCCAAATGTCCCCACTCAAAGCTCAGCATTAATTACAAGCACCTTTCAACCGAATACCTCAGGAAGATACTCTTTTCCCCGTGCCCTCTGAGTCAAAACGCCGTCCAACTAACCCCCAAAGTCAAAGTTTCCTTTGTGACGCAGGAGGGGGTTGAGATACCATCGGACATCATGGAACTCCTTGAGCTGATCTCCCAGCTAAAGTCCTTCAGGGCCGCATGTAAGGCCATGGGCGTTTCCCCCTCGACGTACTGGGAGAGAATAAAGGAGCTTGAGGACAAGCTCGGCGTGTCCCTTCTAATAACGGTGAGGGGAGGCAGGAAGAAGGGGGTAACTATTTTGACAGGATTCGCAAGGAACATCTTGGAGGAGTACCGCAAGGTTAGAGAAAAAGTGCTACTGTCTCTGCATACATAGTTATCACAGACCTAAATGTGAGATTGCCGTGTTCTAGATTTGGGAAAACGATAACCGCTAATGTCCTAATTACCGAACACGACTTCCTTTTATTTGTTTTGTTTAACCTAAATCGAGGTGATAACAATGGATCCTATCCTATCGCCCGCGAGCGACAAGTTGACAGTCTATATCGACCCATCAAAGTGCATGGGCTGCAGGTCTTGCGAAATGGCCTGTGCCATCGAGCATTCTATGAGCAAGAACCTGTTCGGAGCCATTCAAGAGAAGCCAACGCCGAAGCCGAGGCTGAAGGTCGTCGTTGCTGACTTCTTCAACGTTCCAATGAGATGCCAGCACTGTGAAGACGCCCCCTGTATGAAGGCGTGTCCAACGGGGGCAATATCCAAGACAGAGGAAGGCTTCGTTGTCCTGAACCCGAACAAGTGCATTGGATGCCTCATGTGCGTGATGGCATGTCCCTTTGGTCATCCAAAATACGAGCCCGAATACAAGGTGGTTCTGAAATGCGATTCGTGCGTCGAGCGCGTCAGAGAAGGCAAACCTCCGGCGTGCGTTGAAGCCTGCCCAACGGGGGCAATGAAGTTCGGACGGCTCAGTGACATCCTTGAGGAGGTCAGGAAGGAGAAGGCCGAGAACCTGATCTCAGGAATGAAGGTTCCGGGCATGGTCTACGTAAAACCGATTGTTGAGAAAAAGGAAGAAGAGGAACCATTCAAACCCATGGATCTCTACAGGATGTACACTCCTGTTAGATGGTATTGAGGAGGTGATTGTATGGCCGAATACATAAAGTACCGTGTTCCCGCAAAGGGGGTTTCGGCAACCAAGGGCGTTGCCGAGTTAATTGAGAAGGCCGAAGAGGACGGCGTGAAGACCGCCTGGCACCGCCTTCTGGAGCAACAACCCCAGTGTGCCTTTGGTCAGCTTGGTCTCTGCTGTAGAAACTGTGCAATGGGGCCGTGCAGGATAGACCCCTTTGGCTCGGGCCCAACAAAAGGTGTCTGTGGAGCTGGTGCTGACACCATAGTTGCCAGGAACCTCCTCAGGATGATAGCGGCCGGTGCCGCCGCGCACAGCGACCACGCTAGAGATGTGGTTGAAGTTTTCAAGGGAGTGGCCGAGGGG
>Ga0256842_1000983_pt1 | contig 24262 bp, 32 predicted proteins | sample 4559240metaG_FD_185973 | JGI IMG/M metagenome (GOLD analysis project Ga0256842, IMG submission 185973) | Hydrothermal vent microbial communities from Guaymas Basin, Mexico - 4559-240 | ecosystem: Environmental > Aquatic > Marine > Hydrothermal vents | place: Mexico: Guaymas Basin | collected... | reverse complement strand
AGTCCCGGCTGTAAACGATGCGGGCTAGGTGTTGGGCGGGTCCTAGAGCCCGCCCAGTGCCGCAGGGAAGCCGTTAAGCCCGCCGCCTGGGGAGTACGGCCGCAAGGCTGAAACTTAAAGGAATTGGCGGGGGAGCACCACAAGGGGTGGAGCCTGCGGCTTAATTGGAGTCAACGCCAGGAATCTCACCGGGGGCGACAGCAGGATGACGGCCAGGCTGACGACCTTGCCCGACGCGCTGAGAGGAGGTGCATGGCCGTCGCCAGCTCGTGTCGTGAGATGTCCGGTTAAGTCCGGCAACGAGCGAGACCCCCGCCCCCAGTTGCGATCCGGTCCTCCGGGACCGGAGCACACTGGGGGGACTGCCGCCGTGTAAGGCGGAGGAAGGAGGGGGCCACGGCAGGTCAGCATGCCCCGAAACCCCCGGGCTGCACGCGGGCTACAATGGCGGGGACAGCGGGCTTCCGACCCCGAAAGGGGGAGGGAATCCCTCAAACCCCGCCGTAGTTGGGATCGAGGGCTGCAACTCGCCCTCGTGAACGAGGAATCCCTAGTAACCGCGCGTCAACATCGCGCGGTGAATACGTCCCTGCTCCTTGCACACACCGCCCGTCGCTCCATCCGAGCGGAGGGAGGGTGAGGCCCATTCTGTCCGGGTTTCCCCGGGTAGGGTGGGTCGAACCCTCCCTCCGCGAGGGGGGAGAAGTCGTAACAAGGTAGCCGTACCGGAAGGTGCGGCTGGATCACCTCCAGCACAAGGCGCGGGCGTGGGAACCTACCTACGTGAGAGTCCGAGGCGGCCCCGAGTGAAGCCCGCGAGCAATGCTCGCGGGTGGATGGCGCGATTTCTTCAAGATGAGCGCCACGCATAGGCCCCAGCAAAACCTGCACTAGCCGGCACCTCGGGCACGTCGGCACCAAGCCGTCCGGTGGATGGCTCGGCTCGGGCGCCGACGAAGGGCGCGGCAAGCTGCGATAAGCCCGGGGTAGGCGCACGCAGCCGTCGATCCCGGGGTCCCCGAATGGGACTTCCTGCCGGAGGGTAATACCCTCCGGCGGTCGGGGCACCGACCGGGAACCCCCCGAACGGAAACATCTTAGTAGGGGGAGGAAAAGAAACCAAAATGGGATCCCCTGAGTAGGGGCGACCGAAAGGGGGGTAGCCCAAACCAAACCCACCGGCGATGAGTCGGTGGGGATGTGGTGTTGGTGGGCTCCCGGCTGGGCTTCGAGCCCAGGGGGCCGACCTCCGGTAGCCGAAGTGGGCTGGAACGCCCCGCCGTAGAGGGTGATAGCCCCGTAGGCGAAACCGGAGGGGCCCTCGCCGGGAGCCAGAGTACCACGGCTTGGTTTTGCCGTGGGAAGCTGGGGGTCACCGACCTCCAAGGCTAAATACGTCCCGAGACCGATAGCGAACTAAGTACCGTGAGGGAAAGCTGAAAAGTACCCCGGGAGGGGGGTGAAAAGAGCCTGAAACCGGGCGGCTAGTCACGGTGCGGCTCGAAAGGAGTGAAGCCCCCCGAAGGAAACGCGGGCGACCGCGGAGTACGAGGGGGGTGGACCGGGGTCGCACCGTCCGTCTTGAAACACGGGCCGGGGAGTTCACGGCAGTGGCGAGCTTAAGGGGTTCAACCCCGAAGGCGCAGGGAAACCGACAGCCCGCAGCGGGCCTCGTGCCCGCGAGGGGCGGGGTCTGCAAGGGCCCGGAGTCACTGCCGTGAGACCCGAAACCGGGCGATCTAGGCGGGGCCAGGGTGAAGCCGGGGGAAACCCCGGTGGAGGCCCGAAGGGGTGCTGACGTGCAATTCGCTCCCATGAGCCCCGCCTAGGGGCAAAAGACCAATCTAGCCCGGTGATAGCTGGTTCCCGCCGAAGTGTGTCGTAGCACAGCCCCGCCGGAGGCAGGTCACGGGGTAGAGCTACGGATTGGGGGTACCGAGGGCCGGGAGGCCCCGGGCTCCCAGTCCAACTCCGAACCCGTGGCCGCCGTAGATGGCGGGAGTGGGGTTCCCCGGGGTAAGCCCGGGGGCCGAGAGGGGAACAACCCAGACCGGGGTTAAGGCCCCCAAGTGCCGGCTAAGTGCCAAGCGTAAAGGGCGTCCGCGGCCTAAGACAGCGGGGAGGTGGGCCTAACAGCAGCCACCCTCTAAGGAGTGCGTAACAGCTCACCCGCCGAGGCCGCGGGCCCCGAAAATACGTCGGGGCTTAAGCCGGCCGCCGAGACCCCGGGGCACGGCTCCGATGGAGCCGTGATCCGGTAGGCGGGCGTCGGGACGGGGTAGAAGCCGGGCCGTGAGGTCCGGTGGACCCGTTCCGATTGCGGATCCCGGCGGTAGTAACAGCAAAGTGGGGTGAGAATCCCCACGGCCGGAAGGGCCAGGGTTCCTCAGCAACGTTCGTCAGCTGAGGGTTAGCCGGTCCTAAGGCAGGCCGTAGCTCGGTCCTGCCGAAAGGGAAACGGGTTAATATTCCCGTGCCGCGGGGGTAGGTGCGGCAACGCAAGCCCGGACCCCGACGCGTCGGGGTAGGCCGACCGGGACAGCCGTCCCGGCTAACTACCCGAAGGCCGGGGAGAGCCATAATGGCGAGAACCGGCCGAAGGGAGGAATGGCCCCCCGTTAGGGGGGTTCGGCCGAGCCCTGGCGCCCTTGAAAAGGGGTCCGGGAACGATCCCCCGCGCCCGTACCGAGAACCGACACAGGTGCCCCTGGGTGAGGAGCCCAAGGCCTGTGGGGGTTAACCCGGGCCAGGGAACTCGGCAAATTGGCCCCGTAACTTCGGGAGAAGGGGTGCCTGCGGTTCTGCGGCACACCCGTGGAACCGCGGGTCGCAGTGGCCAGGGGGTCCTGACTGTTTAATAAAAACATAGGTCCCCGCTAGCCCGTAAGGGTGAGTACGGGGGCTGAATCCTGGCCACTGGCGGTACGTGAAGCCGGGGTACAACCCGGTGAAGCGCCGCTGAAGGCCGGGGGTAACTCTGACCCTCTTAAGGTAGCCAAATGCCTTGCCGGGTAAGGTGGGTCGGTAGGGGGCAGCACATAAAATTGTGCAAATCCTACTGCACATGGTAATCCTAAGCATGATCGAGCCATATGTTGCTTACTTGCTCGGGGCACTCGCAGACGGAGGTTGCTATAAACTGAGTTACAAACGAAAAAGGAGCGAGTACCGATGTGTGTGGACCCAGAGAGAGCTTGAGTGGCTTGAAAAATCAGTTGTTCCTAGACTGGTTAAACTAAGAGAGAAGCTAGGGATAGAACCTAAAATCAAGGTCTATAAAGGCAGAACGCGGTACGAAGCGAGAATATCGAGCAAGGCACTGTACGAATACATGAAAAACGCATCAAAGGAGCTTGATGAAGCACTAAAGAGATGCTCAACAAGGGTGATTACCTACTGGATTAGGGGGCTATATGACGCAGAAGGTGACAAATCCTGTAAAAGGATAAGGATATGGAGCAGTAACAAAACACTCCTAGAGAAAGTAAGGATGGGACTACGATGCATCGGAATAGATTCGAACGGGCCATACGTTGATGACAAGAGGCATAGTGTGTACGTCCTCGAAATACCTTCGAAACACCGAAGGAAATTCCTCATAATCATCCGCCCCGAGCACCCTAGAATAATCATGCTCACTTAGTCCCCTGCCGCCCGCCCCCGAGAGTTCCGGCGCGCATGAATGGATCAACGAGGGCCCCACTGTCCCGGCCCGGGACCCCGTGAAGCCCACGTGGCCGGTGCACAGGCCGGCAGCCCCCCGTAGGGAGAGAAGACCTCGTGGAGCTTTACCGCAGCCTGGCGTTGGTCCTCGGGCCACGATACGTAGAGTAGGCGGGAGGCGGTGAGCCCGCTCCTCCGGGGGTGGGGGAGCCGCAAGTGAAACACCGCCTATCGTGGCCTGAGGGCCTAACCCCGGGTCAGCCCGGGGGACAGCGTCAGGTGGGCGGTTTGGCTGGGGCGGCACGCCCGCGAAAAGATAACACGGGCGCCCAAAGGTCGGCTCAGGCGGGTCAGAACTCCGCCGTAGAGTGCAAGGGCAAAAGCCGGCCTGACCAGACCCTTGACAGTAAGGGGTCTGGCCGGGAAACCGCGGCCTAGCGAACGCTCGTGCCCCCATCGGTGGGGGCCGGGCATGACAGAAAAGTTACCCCGAGGATAACAGGGTCGTCGCGGGCGAGAGCCCCCATCGACCCCGCGGTTTGCTACATCGATGTCGGCTCTTCCCATCCTGGAGGTGCAGCAGCCTCCAAGGGTGGGGCTGCCCGCCCATTAAAGGGGAGCGTGAGCTGGGTTTAGACCGTCGTGAGACAGGTCGGACTCTACCCACGGGGGGTGTGGGCCGCCTGAGGGGAAGGCGCCCCAAGTACGAAAGGAACGGGGCGTCGCGGCCTCTGGTCGACCGGCTGTCCGGCAGGGCATGCCGGGCAGCTACGCCGTAAGGGGTAACCGCTGAAAGCATCTAAGCGGGAACCCCTCCCCGAAAAGAGGCGGCCGTCCGTCGGGGGAAACCCCGGCGGCGAGGGCTCCCGTAGAAGACGGGGTTGATGGGGCGGGGGTGTATGCCCGCCGCTCCCAATCGCCCGAGGCTGACGCTCGCCCGAGGTGTTGGCTAGTGCGGTGCTGGTAGGGCCTATGCGTGGCGCGATCGATGCCCGTTGCATCGTTCTCGTCCTCGCTTGCTTAACATGCTTAGTTAACCTCATTTTCTTTGAGTAGGTGCTCTAAGCGGGTGTCACGGCTTGGGTGGTCCCGAGTCATTCACGCTTAGGTACGCGTCCACGAAGCTCTTCTTTGGGGAGGGCTCCGTTAAGGGCCTAGCGAAGTATCTTAGCAAGCATTCCTTAGTGGCGGTAGTCACGGGTAGGTCCTCAGCTAAGGTCAGCGGCGCCTTGGACGACGTCGTGGACATCATTAAGGAAGTCGGCGCCAATTACTTCGTGGTTTCGGGTGTGCCTCCCAACCCCTGGGCAAGCAGCGCTGATGACGTAGCTGAGCGTGTGTGGCGTGAGGGCGCTGACGCCGTAGTAGCTATTGGCGGGGGAAGCGTAATAGACACGGCCAAGGTCGCGGCAGCCATAATTGCTGGGGGCGGTAGGGCGGCCGAATACGTCACGTTCAGGAGGCGTGTTAAGTCCACCCTACCACTGTACGCTATCAACTTAACGCATGGGACGGGCTCCGAGGTGGACAGGTACGCGGTACTAACGATCGACGGGACCGGCGAGAAGCGCGGAGCGTCGATCACGTACCCGGTGGTCGGGATTGACGACCCTAAGTACACGGTGACGTTACCGCGTGACCACACGATCTACACGTCCTTAGACGCACTGTATCACACCTACGAAGCAAGCACCGCTAAGAACCTCTCCTCACCCTACGTCACCCTACTCAGCAAGGAAGCTATCGCAAGGATCAAGGAGTGGCTCAACACGGCGGTCACTGACCCCAAGAACAGCGAGGCACGGAGCTGGCTACTCTACGCCTCAATGCTTGCCGGGATAGCGATAGACGCGTCATCCACGCACGTGATCCACGGCGTGGAGCACGCATTAAGCGGCATCAACCCCAAACTACCTCACGGTGCAGGCCTAGCGATAATAGGTCCCGAACTAATCAAACACATCCATAAGGCATGCTCGGCAAAGTCAGCGGAAGTGCTCAGAGCGCTGAACCCCGAGCTAAGACCGATCCCCCACGACGCTACGAAGGCGGCGGAAACCGTGCAGGAATTCCAGAATAGCGTGGGGTTCGACAAGAAGCTCTCGGACTACGGCTTCAGCAGGGACGACATCAGGGAGGCGCTGAACCTAATCTTCGGCCCGCTGAAGTACTTATGGGACAGTGTCACACCCTTCAAGTTAAGCAAGGAGTTGATCAGGGAGGTTCTAGAGGAGAGCCTATGAGTGAGGCGGTACTGGGAACACATCACACCTTAAACTTCCTCTCCCTAGCCTCAGTCCCGCCCCTCAAATACCAGCCAACATCAAACACGTTCTCAGCAACAACATCAACATTCCTCAACCCCTTAACCTCTCGGCAGGAATCAATGACTGATAAACCAACACCGTACACGAACCCATCCTCACTCACGATCCCCACGACCTCACCCTTACTCAGCGGCTCAAAACACTCAAGCACTGACGCCTTCAGCACGTCCTTACCGTAGAGGAATGGCTTAAGCCCGCGCTCACTCACAACCAGAGCCCTCCTAAAGCCGCCCAAGCCCGAGTAAAGGAACGAGAGGAAATCAACTGAAGGCACGAACGTCGGGCAGGACTTCCTAAGCCTGCCAGCATACAGCCCCGCAGCGTAAGGAACCCTACCGGAATCCAGCAAACTCTTAACGAGGTCAGTCACCTCGCCCCTAAGGAGGTACGCCTCCGCGAACTCCCCCCTACAGACAAGCAGTGAGAAACCCTCGAACACCTTAACGGCGTCCTCACCAAACAACCTAGCCACAACACCCTCCATGAATTGGGCGGTGTCCTCAAAGGAGCATCGAATACCGGCACCCATCCTCAACCAACCCTCCTAAGCAAGCACATGAAGAAACCCTCCATCCCGTGAATATGGGGCCAGACCCTAACGCATAACCGCACGTAGTCAGGTAATTCAAGCCCGAAGTACTCCTCAACACCCTCACTCAACCTTAACGGGACATCAACCCTCTCAACCCTCACGTCCTCTCTCCCCTCAACAACCTCAGCGATAACGAACTCGTCCTCCTCGGGAGCTATTGAGCACGTCGAGTAAAGCACTAAACCACCAGGCCTAACGGAGCCCAGTGCGGCGTTAAGCAACTCGACCTGCAACTCATGCATCCTAACTAAATCACGCATACTTGTCTTAACCTTACGTGAAGGGTCGAGCATTATCAAGCCCTCACCACTGCAGGGAGCGTCAAGCAACACCCTATCAAAGTGGGACGGGAAGATATCAGGGACGATACGCCCATCAACCCTGAGAAGCACGGCGTTCCTAACACCCAACCTCTCAACATTACTCCTCAACGCCCGCATCCTAGACCTACTCACGTCACACGCAAGCAGAACACCCTCATTACGCATCAACTGAGCCATATGGGTCGCCTTACCACCGGGAGCGGCGGCCAGATCACAGACGCGTTCCCCAGCAACGGGGGACAGCGTGAGTGGAGGCAGCAACGACGCCCTCCCCCGATAAAGGTAGTACATCCCGATAAGGAACTCATGCGTAGCTCCTAAAGTCGAGACCGTGTTAACGCCCCCGACAACCTCGAAGCAATGCTCAGCCCACTCAATAGGCTTAACCTCAAACCCCAGACGCTCAAGCCTCTCAATAAGAATTCCGCAGTCCTCAACCTTCAACGTATTACACCTAACGGAAGGACTAACGCTTAGCTCGAAGGCCTGAAGAAACCTGCCAACCTCAGCCCACGAACCAAGAATATTCAAGTACCTCTCAACCATGTAGGGCCTATAACCCCATCTACTCGCAACTGCCTTAGCCCTCCTACCCGGCCTAACCCTACTCAACACCCACTCAAGGGGGTCAGAAACATCACTGAATCTCGGTAAGTCACCCACCTCAAACTTACATTACCTCACCCACCATAAATCATTGGGGGTGAGGATATGGGTAGTGAGCAAGGGAAGGAGATAGTGAGGGCCCACCTAAGGATATATGGCCTAGTTCAAGGCGTGTTCTTCAGGTCCACCATGAGGTCAGTGGCGTACAGGCTAGGCGTTACGGGCTGGGTGAGGAACCTACCCGACGGGAGCGTCGAGGCCGTAGTTGAAGGGCCTAAGGAGGCAGTCGAGGAAATCATAAGGTGGGCCCACAGAGGCCCGCCAGCAGCCCGCGTGGAGAGGGTTGAGGTGAAGTGGGAGCCGTATAAGGGCGAGTTCAAAGGATTCAAGATAAAGTACGCGTGGTGGTGAGGCACGAACGAGGGTAAGCAAGGCAAAGTAGGGAACATGGAGTACGAAGTCAAGATACCTGTCGATGACCTAAGTAAGGTGGAGGACGCCTTAAGGAAAGCAGGCGCGAAGCTAGAAGCCCACCTAAAGGAAACGGACTACTACGTAGACCTAAGGCAATGCAACGGAGTACCTAAGGACTCAGCCCTCAGGGTAAGGAAGACCGTGAACCTAATGACCGGAGAGACTAAAGGTAAGATCACCTGCAAGACTACGCCTCCGGGAACGCTGGGCGGAGTGAAGGTAAGGGAGGAGATAGAGAGTGGGGTAAGTGATCCCGACGCTGTTGTCAAGGCGTTCATGAAGTTAGGGTTCCTAGTGATCAGGGTGAGCAAGAAAAGGAAAGTATACGCGGGTGTGGAGGGCGCAACGGTAACGCTGGATAATGTCGAGGGGCTAGGGAACTTTGTTGAGGTGGAGGTAATGAACCCGGAGGGGCCGGAAGACTACGTTAAAAGGCTCAACCGCATAGTTAATTTACTGGGCCTCCAGGGGAGGCCCACCATAACCAAGCCCTACATACAATTACTTCGCGAGAGGTTAGGGAAATGAGGCCATTAATAGCCCTCCTAACGGATTTCGGCTTAAGCGACCCATACGTCGGCATGATGAAGGCAGTAATAAAGACGATAAACCCGGAAGCAGACATCATCGACATCACGCATGAGGTGCCGAAGTACAACATAAAGCTGGGAGCCCACATCCTCAAAGTGGCGTCCAAGTATGTGCCTCCAGGGGCAATCATAGTTGGTGTAGTGGACCCCGGTGTAGGCAGTGAACGCAGGTCCGTGATAGTGGTCAGTAAGGAACATGTCTACGTAGGGCCGGATAATGGGCTACTCGTACCCGCAGCAACGGAGGAAGGCCTTATCGAAGCATACGTCATTAAGGATAAGGTCGCCGGTCTCCCTGATCCTTCGCCCACGTTCCACGGACGCGACATATTTGCGCCGACGGCAGCATGGATCTCTAAGGGCGTAAGGCCCGAGTCCCTAGGCACGCGCGTAGACCCCAGCCAGTTGGTGAGGGTGGACACGCTACCTAAACCAGTCGCCAGTAAAGGCAATATAGCTGGCGTTGAGGTAGTACACATAGATGGCTTCGGAAACATCATCACGTCAGCAACACTCAAGCAGATAATGGATGTCCTCTCACTAACCTACGGCTCCCGGGTCGACGTGAGCGCCGATGGTGTTAAATGGTACACGGCAGAAATAGTTAAGTCATTCTCCCACGTCAACAGGGGTTCCTTCGCGGTGTATCAAGGATCCTACGAGTTGGCTGAGGTAGCAGTATTCATGGGTTCAGCTGCTGAGGTACTGAGGCCAGCTGGCCGCATACTCTTCAGGAACCCAGCCCTAAGTAACACTGAAAACAATAATACTTCCACGTAACCAAGCAGGAGGTGGTCGATACTGGTCTGGAGTGATGTAAGGAGAGCTCTCTACCCAGGGAGGTTCCAGCCAGTACACTGGGGACACGTCAAGGTAATGCGGTGGGTACTCGAGAAGGTAGATGAGCTCATAGTCGGCATAGGGACAGCTCAGGAGTCACACACTATTGTTAACCCATTCACGTCAGGCGAGCGCGTTATAATGATTCGTGAGGCGCTGAAAGATGTTGGCGTAGATGTGAGTAGGGTGCACATAATTCCAATACCGGACATACTCATGAACTCCGTGTGGCCCTACTACGTGCAGATGTACGTCCCGAAGTTCCAGTACGGCGTTGCGAGAAACCCCTTAGTCCTGAGACTCTTCAAGGATGCGGGAATAGAGGTGCTCATACCCCCGCCCTACGACAGAGGTAAGTACTCATCAACGAAGATCAGGAAGCTAATGCTCGTGGGTAGTGACGCATGGCGCGAGCTAGTCCCGCCCTCAGTAGCGAAATTCATTGATGAGATTGATGGGGTTGGGAGGTTAAGGGAAGTAACAGGGGTTGACGAGTGAAGGTAGTGGACGGCTCCTACGGTGAGGGCGGGGGCCAGATACTAAGAACAACAGTAGCGATATCCTGCATAACTGGCGAACCCGTCAAGATAGTCAACATTAGGGCTAAACGTCCACAACCAGGCCTCAAAAAACAGCACATGACCGCAATTAAGGCAGCAGCAACCCTATGTAGCGCCGACGTAGAGGGGCTTGAACTAGGCTCACGCACACTAACCTTCAAGCCCGGAAACATCAAGGGCGGTAGCTACAGGTTCGACATAGGCACCGCGGGCTCAATAACCCTAGTACTCCAAACAATAGTCCCGATAATGGCTTACTCCCCGGAACCCGTGAAGGTAACGATAACCGGCGGGACAGACGTTCCTTGGTCACCACCTATAGACTACTTCAGGAACGTCATAACATGGCACCTCAGGACCATGGGATACGAACTAAGCACGGAGTTACTTAGGAGAGGTCATTACCCGCGAGGAGGCGGCATGGTAAGGGTTCACGTCCCCAAACCTCCCCGCTCACTAACCCCCATTAATAGAGTGAAGAGGGATGAGGTAAGGGTCATTAAAGGCATATCACACTGCGTTAGGCTACCCAAACACGTTGCGGAAAGACAGGCGAAGTCAGCTAAGGCAACTCTAATTCAGGGCGGTGTGAAAGCACCCGTAGAGATCCTGTTGGAGTACTATGAACCGCGCCGCGATCCCCACCTAGGGCCGGGGTCAGGGATCGTGCTCTGGGCAGAAGCAGGTAACACGGTGATCGGTGCGGACGCCCTCGGCGCTAAGGGCAAGCGAGCGGAGGTTGTTGGTTCCGAAGCAGCTCAGAAGCTACTCAAGGAACTGGCGATGGGGGCGGCGCTAGATAAGCACATGTCCGACAATATCCTACTCTACGCGGCATTAGCGGAGGGGGAGAGTAGGATCGGGGGATCCGAACTAACAATGCATGCACACACGGTGATCTGGCTCATAAAGCAACTCCTCGGCGTTAACGTAGAGTTAAGCGGTGGCTTAAGTAAGCCCTTCACAGCCGTGATCAAGGGCGCGGGCATCAAGGCTTGAACTACGCATACTTAAACTTACCTAAACTTAAAAACGCAGTCCCCATAATGTTGAGGGTGTGGTGAATGCCCTTCAACGACGGAGACATAGTGTTAGTGGAGTACTCACTCTTCGTTAAGGAAACGAACGAGTTAGTCGACACGACCAACGAGAGTGTAGCTAAGCTACACGGCAAGTACTCGGAAGAGGAGGTGTATGAGCCCGAGGTAGTGGTGGTGGGTGAAGGCCGCTTTATTCCAGGTGTCGAGGAAGCGATAAGGAACGCTGAAGTAGGAAAAGAATATGAGGTCGAGATCCCGCCCGAGAAAGGTTACGGCGAGAGGGACCCAAGCAAAGTTAAGGTATTCTCAAGGAGGATATTTGTAAAAAACAACATAATTCCTGAAATAGGGAAGGAAGTGAAGATCAACAACATGACGGGCAGGATAATTACTGTTGGTGGCGGCAGGGTAACGGTCGACTTCAACCACCCGCTAGCAGGCAAAACCCTTCTGTTTAAGTTCAAGGTGCTTAAGAAAATCGAGGACCTGATAGAGAAGGTGAAGTACCTAATTAAGAGAAGAGCTAAGAGGGTACAGCTAGATGAAATCAAGGTGGAGCACGACCTGCAGGAAGGTAAGGTAACAGTAGAGTTGCCTAGGGAGATGAGGTTAGCCGACGGTGTGCAGCTACTGAAGTTCCTGACCGCGAGAGACATCACTAAGTGGGTGCCGGAGATCAAGGTGGTTGTCTTCGTTGAGAAGTACAGCAAAGAAGACTTCGGAGGTGGTGCAAACAGTGAGCAAGGAGAACAAGAAAAGACAGCCTGAGGTAAACATAGGTGTCGTTGGCCACGTAGACCACGGCAAGACAACCCTCGTCCAAGCACTGACTGGCATATGGACAGCTAAGCACTCGGAAGAACTAAAACGAGCGATGACCATAAAACTTGGCTACGCTGACGGCGACATATACGAGTGTACTAACCTACCAGCCCCTGACAGATTCTGCACCGAACCAAAAGGCCCTGACTGCGTGTATAGGCGAAGCGTCTCCTACGTAGATGCTCCCGGCCACGAGGTACTAATGGCGACAATGTTATCTGGCGCAGCATTAATGGACGGAGCCATACTGGTCGTCGCCGCAAACGAGCCATGCCCACAGCCCCAGACTAGGGAGCACTTCGCGGCGCTAGAGATCATAGGTGTCAAGAATTTAGTAGTGGTTCAGAATAAAGTCGATGTCGTAAGCAAGGAGGAGGCCCTCAAACATTATGAGCAAATAAGGAAGTTCCTTAAAGGGACGTGGGCAGAGAACGCCCCCGTAGTACCTGTGAGCGCCCTCCATAAGGTGAACATTGATGCCTTGTTAATGGCTATAGAGAAACATATACCCACACCTGTGAGAGACCTTCACTCCCCGCCGCTAATGTTCATAGTTAGGTCATTCGAGGTCAACAGGCCTGGCACACCACCCGAAAAGCTCGTCGGCGGCGTAGTGGGAGGATCACTACTTCAAGGAGTACTAAGGGTAGGGGACGAGATAGAAATAAAGCCTGGAGCAAGATTCAGGAAAGGCGTGAGGGAGGAGTACGTCCCGCTAACGTCGGAGGTAGTGAGCATACGCTTCGGAAATAGGGAGTACGACGAGGCGAAGCCTGGCGGACTAGTCGCGATAGGAACAAGGCTTGATCCCTCACTAACCCGTGCAGACCGTCTAGTCGGTAACGTGCTAGGGAAGGTCGGTACTGTGCCGGACCCGGTAACACAGATCACGGTGGAATACTCATTGATGGAAAGAGTGCTCGGCACTAGGGAGCTGCTTAAGGTTCAGCCATTAAGAGTGGGTGAGAGGATAATGATCACAGCTGGCGCGGCAGTAACGCTAGCACTAGTCACTAAGCTTAGTAAAGACAGGATGGAGCTAACGCTTAGGAGACCTACGGTCGTTTGGGATGGAATGAGGGTAGCCATAAGCAGACAAGTACTGGGTAGGTGGAGGCTCGTAGGCTGGGGCAAGGTAGCAGGGTAGGCAGGGAAGTTGAAGGGAAAGAGAAAGATACTACTGGACACGTCCGCATTACTACTTTTCTTCGAAGGCGTCGATGTCCTTGATAAACTATGGCACGCGTTGCAGGAACCCATGGAATTCTACACACTTGACACCGTAATTGAGGAGTTAAGGGAGCTAGCTAAGTCCCCTGGAAGCAGGCGTGGGCGTGCCGCCCGAACCGTGCTGACCTACGTTATCAGTAAACTCAAGGTCATCGAAACACACGGTAAGTACCAAACGGCTGACGACGCCATAGTGGAGTTCACTAAGAAACACCCGGAATTTATCGTCGTAACGCTCGACGAAGAACTCAGATCCAGGCTCAAGGAACTCAACGCCAAGGTACTTACGTGGTGGGCAAGCCGGAAAAGGTTTTCTAAGGGTTGAGAGGAAAGAAAAATAAGACTTAATAAATCTCTCATAACTCTCGTAGTCAGGTGTGGACGGTGTTCAGGATTATCTCAATAGAGGACATAATTAGGGTGCCTCCCGACAGGTTTGGCGAGAACCTAACAATCATAGCTTACGACCAGTTAAGAAACAGGTATATAGGTAGAGTGGATCCCTCGCTTGGTTTCGTAATAGAGGTATGGCGGGTTAACGTTAACCCGGAAGGTATGATAGTGCCTGGAGATGGCGCCACCTACCATAAGGTTGAGGCACAGCTACTGACGTACTACCCGCTGAGACATGAGGTGGTGGAGGGCGTCGTAGTGGACGTCAAGAAGATAGGAGTATTCGTGAACATAGGCCCTATAGACGCGTTCGTACACATATCACAAATAGCTGACGACAGGATGATTTATGACGAACTAAACGGCGTTATGCGCGGAGAGGAAACGAAGTTAGTTCTTAAACGCGGAGACATAGTACGCGGAAAAATAGTTAACGTCAGCATGGCCCCGCCCGCCCATATTAGGGTCGGCATGACTATGAAGCAACCCACGCTAGGAAAGATAAAGGAGGGCCCAAGATATGCCGGTTAGAAGGAAACACACAAAGCCATTCAAAGCATGCACGAAGTGCAAGTATCTAGTACCACACGACGTGGAGCGTTGCCCCGTGTGCGGGAGTGAGTCCTTCACCGAGAACTGGTCAGGAATGATAGTCGTTGTTGATGTTGAGAACTCCGAAGTAGCAAAAATACTCGGCATAAAACACCCTGGACGGTACGCGATAAAGATAGGGATCTAATCTCGATTAATAGATGAAACAATATAAGGGTTCCTCTTAAGCATAGGAGGAGGTGTTGAGTATGAGTGAGGGCGCGTTAAGAACAGTTACGTTACCTGACGGTTCACTCCTGCAAGTCATTAGGGAGAAGGAAAACAAAGTCGTCGGGAGGATAGAGGTTTACTGCGTAGTCACACACGTCGAGAAGGGAACACCGTCTAGGAAAGATATGCGTGTAGCATTGGCTAAGCTTTATGGGAGGAGCGAGGACCTAGTAGTGATAAAGTACATAAGGAGCGAGTACGGCATAGGGAGATCCAAGGTACGTGCGAACATTTACAATGACTTGGAGAGGCTGAAGGCGTTCGAGCCCGAGTACCTACTTAAGCGGGGTGCTTAAGCAATGGCTGAAAGGCACAAGCTCTACGAGTATGACTACAGTACGGGGAAGATCAGGCTGAAGAATAAGGTGTGCCCCAAGTGCGGGCGTGTGATGGCATTCCATAAGCATCCTGTGCCTAGGTGGCACTGCGGTTACTGCGGCTACGTTGAGTACATAAGGAAGAGCGGCTAGGGTCAATAAATGATAATTCTAGGCATTGAATCAACGGCTCACACATTCGGTGCGGGCATAGTCAAGGACGAGCCTGAGTACATATTAGCTGACGTTAGAGCTAAGTACGTGCCGGAGAAAGGCGGCATACATCCCCGGGAAGCGTCTCTGTATTTCATGCGTGAGGCCCCAAGGGTAGTTACGGAAGCCATGCAAATCGCTGGACTCAGCATAAACGACGTTGACGGTATTGCGGTGGCGCTAGGGCCTGGAATGGGTCCTTGCTTAAGGGTTGGAGCCACTGTTGCTAGGGCATTATCAGTGTATTTTAACAAACCACTAATACCAGTTAACCACGCAGTAGCGCATATTGAGATAGGTAAGCTAATAACGGGAGCGAAAGACCCCCTAATAGTTTACCTATCCGGAGGGAACACGATTATAGCGGCATTCGTTGCCGGGCGCTACAGGATCTTCGGGGAAACCCTCGATATGCCGCTCGGTAACTTCATGGACACGTTCGTCAGGGAAGTAGGCTTAGCTCCACCGTACGTTGTTAAGGGCGTACATCAACTTGATAGATGCGCTGAGGAAAGCAAGGAGAAAAAAATACTGAACCTGCCGTACGTTGTTAAGGGTCAAGACGTGTCGTTCTCAGGCCTACTAACCGCTGCATTAAGGCTGGTTAGGTCAGGGAAGGCAAAGCTCGAGGATGTATGCTATACTGTCCGTGAGATAGCGTACTCAGCGATCATAGAGGTTAGCGAGCGCGGGTTAGCGCATACCGGAAAGAAGGAGGTGCTTCTGGTGGGTGGGGTGGCGGCTAGCGGCGTGTTGCGCTCTAAGTTCGAGGCCATGGCGGCGTCAAGAGGGATTGACGTCAAGGTAGTGCCCCCTAAGTATGCAGGGGATAATGGTGTCATGATAGCATGGACAGGCTTACTGGCATTCAAGCACGGGATAACCGTGGAGCCCGAACGTGCGTATGTTAGGCAGAGGTGGAAGCTTGACCAAGTTGACGTGCCGTGGGGGGACCCCTAAGGTAATTGCGTTAGGTGCTGAAGCCGTGCTAATTAAGCATACGTTCCTCGGGATGCCCGCAGTCTATAAGGTTAGGTTACCGAAGCCCTACAGAGATCCTAAGCTAGACCTAAGGCTAAGGTCCGAGAGAACCGCTACTGAAGCTAAGATAATACATGACTTAAGACTAGCGGGCTTACCGGTTCCAGCCCTCTATTACGTCTCCTTGAGTGAAGGTCTGATAGTTATGGAGTACGTGGAAGGGGATTTGCTGCGCGACCTCATAAAGCGGCGGATAAATGAGTATGCGGACCTAGTACGGGAGCTCGGCAAAGTGATCGCATTAATGCATAAGTTAGGAGTGGTTCATGGAGACATAACAACCTCTAATGTCGTTGTCAGGGAAGGCAAGCCTTATGTGATAGATTTTGGATTGGCTAAGTACAGCAGTGGATTAGAGGACATCGGTGTGGATGTGCATCTCTTTATACGTGCTGTCGAGAGCACACACTATGACGTGATGGAGGAGGTAATTACAGCATTCTTTAGGGGTTACGCAAGCATTGCAGGTGAAGAGAGAGTCAAGGAAATAAAAGAGAAGGTGAGGGAAATAAGGTTAAGGGGCAGGTATGTTGAGGAAAGAAGGCAGAAACGAAGTAAGTGAATCCACGAGCCAGCCAGTAATTCATGTACTTACGCAGAATGAGGGCAAGTTTCGAGAATTCCTTGAACTCAGTAAAGAGCATGGAGTGGTACTGAAGCAACTCCCCTCACCTAAGGTTGAGGTGCAGCTTAGAAGCTTAGAAGATATAGCGGTGTATGCCGCATCAGTCGCATTAGTAGAGTGGGGAGTTCCGCTATTCGTGGAGGACGCCGGACTCTTCATTGAGGCGCTAAAAGGTTTTCCTGGCCCTTACAGTAGCTATGTGTATAAGACCCTAGGCGTTGACGGGATACTAAAGTTAATGAAGGATGTGAAGAACAGGAAGGCTTACTTTAAGTCCGTGATAGCATTGGCAATCCCCGGGGAGGGTGTTAGGATCTTCACAGGAATTGTGAGGGGAAGCATAGCGTTAGAAGCCCAGGGTACTGGTGGTTTCGGGTTTGACCCTATTTTCATTGCCGAAGGAATGAATAAGACGTTCGCTGAGCTAAGCATTAGTGAGAAGAACAGACTCTCACATAGAGGTAAGGCCTTCACATCCATGGTTATGTGGATGCGAACAGCTTTTAAAAGCCGGATTTCCTAAGGTGTAGGGGAGAGAGCGTCATGAATAGAGGCAAGGAGAAAGGTCAGTCACACTCAACGAGGCCGCCCTCAACGGTGGCACCCAAATGGATACAGTACACTCCTGAGGAGATAGAGCTAATAATTGTTGAGCTAGCCAAGAAAGGATACCCACCATCAATGATAGGCATAATACTGAGGGATCAGTACGGTGTTCCCTTAGTGAAGTCGGTACTGGGTGTGAAGCTTCAGAAGGTTCTCCAGAAGTATGGTATAAAGCTGGCGATACCGGAGGATCTCTACAACCTAATGAAGAGGGCAGTTAACCTGCGTCGCCACCTAGAAGAGCACCCCAAGGATACGCACTCACAGAGAGGCTTAATCGAGATCGAGTCAAAGATCCATAGACTCGTTAAGTACTATAAGAGGAAGGGTATCTTACCGCCTGACTGGAAGTACAGGCCTGACCAAGCAAAGATACTGGTTTCCCGTCCCTTGGTAATAGTCCCTGAGGAAGTTACAGAGTAAAGCTAACCTAATCCTTACCCTACGTAGTTACGTAGTTACAGACTTTAGTTTATTGGAGGGAATAAGCTTCCGAGGAGTTATTAAACCATAAACCCCTATTTGACGGGGACGATTTTAGTGCCATTTACGTTCGAAGGAGTCAACGTAGAGGAGGTCTTTAGAAGGACGGTGTCGAAGGCTAAGACCGACAAACGTGCAGTAAGGATAGTTATGGCACATGATCCTGAAGCAGCAGTTACTGCAGGGCTAATTGCTAAGGTGCTTAGAGCAAGTGACCTAGAGTTTGAGTTTCTCACGGACTTATTTAAGCCTGTTCTCGATGATGCACAGGTCATTGGAATTAATATGCCGGCAAACATCTTCGAAGGCAGCATACTTTTTCAGTCATCAACATCCACGGTGTTCACTAGGGTGGGGTTTAACTACGTCTTCAAGTACGCTTCACTAGCTTTAGGTGTGCTTGACCTCGTCAGCGAGTTCGAACTAATAACAACGGACTTCAAGCTAACCTTAGCTGCTGCGGTGCTAGCAAAACACACGCCCCGCTTAGAGGGAGGAGGATTAAATAGTAAGGAAAGGGAGCTAATGAACAGGTTAAAAGACGAGGGATTAATAGACGTAGTTGAGGCCCCACCGATAATGGGTTGGAGTAGTGTGGGGCCTGAAAGAGCTGTTAAGACCAGTATTGACGTGTTGGTGCCGTCATTATTTCTCAAGAAGGAGGCCAAAGAGATTAAGCCCGAGAACATCGCGTCTGAACTCGGCATTAAGCCCGAGGAATTTAAGGATAAGGAATACATTGTGAAAACACAGTGGATTGCTAAGGACTTGATGTTCGCAGCATATGCGCTGGACTGGATGTGCGATGTTGCGGGTTCGGAGTCCATAGCATTGTCCATGCTTAATCAATCTTACATTAGGTGGGGTGCTGTAGGACTGCTCTCAAGCTTCCCTGACCTTAGGAAAATCATCGGTAGGCTACCTGAGTACAGAAGAACGAGGCTTGGTAGCAGAACCTACGTAATTGTCGATGACGTTAATCCACGGAGGTTTTCAGTGGTGGTGGCATGGAAGGCGTTAAGGAGTTCAAAGCTGATCAGAGATCCGAATGAGGTGCTGGTGCTTGAACACGGTAATGAGTACTATGTGTCTGCACGGACTATTCCGCAGGTAGCGAGGATTAAGCTAGCTGAACGTGGAGTAGTGGCAATTGGTGGTTACTACGTGGTTAAGGACTTGAAGGAGATTCAGTCAAGCATGTGAGGGTGGGCACAGTGGGTTACGCAGTGCTACGTATACTGATGCCTAGACGTGAGGCCGAAGCCGTCTACGAGGCTATGAAGCCTGATGATGAGTGCCCTCCTAAGGGGTTCGAGATAAGATCGCAAGTAACTAGGGACTCACTATTGTACGAGATTCAGTTTAAGTATAGTAATCCCTCGACACTACTAACGTTACTCTCGATATTTGACGAGGTCTCAAGGATTGCGGAAATGATCCATGACATGATCGCGCGCTTGAATAAATAATGAATTCTTATAAACCCCGCACACACATCTTGTGTAGGTTCGGGCGTCATGTCGAGAGTAGCGATAAAGGATAAGTGGAAGCTCAAGAAGTGGTACCGCGTCCTTGCGCCACCCCTATTTGAGAGTGTGCAGATAGGTACCACTCCCGCTGACAGGGACTGGAAGTTACTTGGTAGGGTCTTCGAAGTCACGCTATTTGACCTTACAGGAGACTTCAGCAAGCACCACGTTCATTTATACTTTCAGGTGTACGACGTTAAGGACGACGTCGCGTATACTAGGTTCAAGGGGCATGAGCTGGCTAGGGACTACATGAAGTCAATAATCAGGAGGAAGTCCAGCAAGGTCGCGGCAATAGTGGACGTCCAGACTAAGGACGGTTACGTCCTTAGGGTGCAGGGCGTCGCCTTAACCGCCTACAGGTGCAAGACCAGTCAAAAGAAGGCGATACGTAAGGAGATAGTCAGGATCTTAAAAGAGAGAGCGGCTGAGATGACGCTTGACGAGTATGTAAAGGCAATGATATTCGGTCAGCTTGCTAATGAAATATTTGAGGCAGGGAAGAAGATATATCCGTTGCGTAAGACCGAGATCTACAAGTCGAAGCTTCTCTACATGCCCACACCAGAGGGACTCAAGAAGGCAGTCATTGTAGTAACGCCGCCACACTAAGAATTAACCTGTGTTACTCACAAGCTTTTTCCTTAGTCTCACCCTGATCCTCGGTGGTTAGCTTAATAGACACTAACGTAGATTTACTTCTCGGTACGTTCAATGCCTGACGCTGTGATACTAGCGGCTGGTTACGGGAAAGGGCTTGAACCAATAACGCATACTAGGCATAAGGTTCTTGTGCCGGTACTAAATAAAACACTTTTCGAGCATAACGTTAAGTCCCTCGTTAAAGCGGGTATTGGATCGATAGTGATCGTTGTGAATTACCTTAAGGAACAGATAATTGAGGAGGCATCTAGGCTCGCTAAAGTGTATGATGCTGAATTAAAGGTTGTAGATCAAGGCGAGCCTTTAGGGACCGGGCACGCGCTGCTGAAGGCACTCTCGAGCATATCAACCGAGGACTTCATAGTGCTTTATGGCGACGTCTACGTAGAGCCTGAGGATGTGGCTAAGGTCGTAAGCGTAGGAAAACCAACTATTGCAGGTTACAGTGTGAAGGATCCCAAACGTTACGGAGTACTAATAACTGATGGTGGTGTCCTCAAGGAAATAATTGAGAAGCCCGAAACCCCTCCCAGCAACCTAGTCAACGCCGGCCTCTACTACCTAGACAGAAGGATCGAGAAGTGCCTTGAGAACCTCTCGTTAAGTCCGCGAGGCGAGTATGAGTTAACGGATGCTATTAACTCGTATTGTTCCGAAGTAAGTGTTCAGGTCATGGAGCTCTCATACTGGCTCGACATCGGGAGACCATGGAAGCTTCTTGACCTCTCAAAACACTTACTTCGACGCATAGAGGGTCAAACAATCTTAGGGCATGTTGAGGAGGGAGTCAGGATCCGTGGACCCGTGGTGATTGAAGAAGGTGCTGAGGTACTCTCAGGGACGTACATTTGGGGGCCGGCCTACATAGGTAGGGAAGCAGTAATTGGACCGAACGCTTTCATAAGACCATACTCGGTCGTGTTGCGTGGTGCTCGGGTGGGCTTCAACGTTGAGGTTAAGGCAAGCATAGTGATGGAGAATGTACATGCCGCGCATCAAGCATACATAGGGGATTCCGTGGTCTGTGAACACTCAAACTTAGGTGCAGGGACAATACTCGCTAACCTCCGCTTCGATGACGGTAATGTTAAGTATAAGGTGAAGGGTGTTGTGGAAGACACTGGCAGAAGGAAGTTAGGGGCGATAATAGGTGGCTACGTCAAGACAGGCGTGAACGTGTCAACCGTGCCTGGAGTTAAGATAGGGGCTTACTCCTGGATAAACCCTGGAGTTACGGTCTACAAGGACGTTCCTCCATGCACTCACGTGGTATCTGAGAGCGAGAGTAGGCCCGTGAAAGGAGGGTGCTGTGTAGATCTCAGCGTCTGGAGGCCCTAGCCGAAACCACCTTAACGACGTCGCCGTCGCTCAGTACGTATGAGCCTCCAACCCTCTTATTCTCTTTTGCTAGTATAGCATAGAGGAAGCCTCTACCCAGGTCTGTGTGTATTAAGTACGCGAGTTCCTGAGCCGTTGTCCCTTTCCTAACTAAGTACGCGTCCGGTAACACGTTCCCGTACCCGTCTGTGTACTTGTGCGGGTCCTCGACCGGGTAGACAACGATCATCTGCAGAACCTCGAAGATAGCTTTGTTTATGGCTTGCTGAACCCCCGTACCGCCGTACTTATGCATGAAGGCTCGTATGATTTCGAGGGCCTTTAACTGCTTCGGGTTCAACTTCGACTCGTCAATGATTTTGAAGTCAGGGTCGCCGGGAAGGTACTTTATTAGCCCGGCTTTCTCGGCTTTCCTGAGCGCTAGTTCGAAGACAGCACTCGTAGGCACGATTACCCTGCCCTTAAGCTCCTTCAACGCTCGCTTGAAATTATCCTCAGCTTCCGGGATGTCCATCTTATTAGCTATGACCACGATTGGCTTAGCTACCTCCCTCAACCTCGTCATGAATGACCTTAACTCGTCCTCACTCCACGTGCTCGGCTTCTTACTTTCGAGGCCAACATCGCGTAGGGCTAGGGCTACGTGCTCGCGTCGGATGGAGAGCCCAGACACTCTCTTAGCTATGGAGTCAATTACCTGGTCAAGCGGGAGATTATCTAATCCTCTAGCGAATCTCTCCCAGTTTCTCCTGATTATGTTGAAGAACCACTCGTTAATCTCGAACTCAATGTTCCTTATATCCTCTAACGGGTCATGAGTACCCGGCCTCACCGGATTACCCTCTCCATCGGTCGACCCAGCCATGTCGACTACGTGTAGCAGTACGTCGGCTTGCCTGAGGTCGTCCATGAACTTATTCCCAAGTCCCCTACCCTTATGCGCGTCCCTAACAAGGCCAGCGACATCCATCAACTTAACCGGGATGAACCTCTCACCTCTCACACATAGCGAGTTGCGGGGGTTGCAGCCGGGGAGACCTAGGTCAACATGAACGCATCTCCTTCTAACGTACCCTACACCTATGTTCGGCTCTATTGTTACGAAAGGTCTGTTCTCTATTCTGGCGGGAACCATTGTTGCCGCTTCGAAGAACGTTGACTTACCTACGTTCGTTTTACCCACGACACCAACTAACGGCGGTGACGGCGGCACCTCGTAAACCCATTACCTCCTTGTGGTCGTTACTTAAATAGTGGTTGTGTTAACGTGTTGGGGGAGGAAATAACTTATAACCTCCATACTTAAAGAGTGTAGCAGGCTAGGAAGGTGTCGGTCATGGCGAAGTCCGCGTACCACTACATCGCGGAGCTCTGGAAGAGGCCCTACGAGGGCGAAATGCTCCAGATAATGAGAGCTAGGTTCATAAAGTGGAGAAGGCAACCCGCAATAGTTCGCGTTGAGCACCCCACAAGGCTTGACAGGGCTAGGGCAATAGGTTACAGGGCAAAGCAGGGATTCGTGGTTGTTAGGGTTCGCGTGAGGAAGGGCGGTATGAGGAAGCAGAGACCGCGCTCAGGCAGAAGGCCGAAGCGCATGGGTGTTTACGGCTTCGCTCCTGCTAAGTCAATACAGCTAATAGCTGAGGAGAGAGCTGCTAGGAAGTACCCTAACCTCGAGGTGCTGGGCTCATATTACGTAGGGGAGGACGGTCTCTATAAGTACTACGAGGTAATACTAGTTGACCCAGCTCACCCAGCGATAAAGGCAGACAAGGACATCAACTGGATAACGCAGCCGTCGCAGAAGGGACGTGTCTTCAGAGGTAAGACAGCTGCCGGCAGGAGGATGAGGGGCTTACTGAAGAGTAGAGGGCTAAGAGGAACTCACAAATGGAAGTGGAAGAAGAAGGCTAAGGAGAGGAAGCTGAAGAAGAGGCACGAGGCATCAAGAGGCGCCAGGTTAATAGTTCCTGAGGACCTAGCGAAGGAGTTAGGTATTGAGAAGTAAGGATAGACTAAGGATGAAGGCATCACCTAATGTCAAGGTAAGCAGGTTATCATTAAGTGTTTTCTATCACTCCACGGAAAACCCTGCTAAAGTTAGGAAGGCTATTTTGAACCTAATTCCCCCCGAACTCCGGGAAAAGGTAAGTATGAATGAGGTAGTGACTCAAGGGCATTACGGCAATGAAATAGGGATAATTACGGTCACGCTGAAAGGAAGGAACGCCTTCAAAACACTGAAATTCATAATCTGCTCCATGGAGCGAGTGGACAGAAACATACTAGTGGCTACCGTAAGCAACCGCGCTGGTCATAGACCATCCCACCTCTACTTCAGAGTCAGCAAACAGGAAGCCTACTTAGGTAAGGTCGAGCTAATGGATGGTGACGACGTGATTAAAGTCTCCGTAACAGTGAATGGTGTGAGGTCAGTGGACCAGCTAAAGCAGTTCCTTGAGGTGTTAACTAGTGAGTGTACTAACTCTCGTTGACGTGGCCTTCATGGGAGACGGCTCCAGCCCTGAGGAGATAGCTAAGACGGCACGGCTCATGGGCTTCAGAACTGTCGCTGTTGATGGATTGAGAGACTATCTAAGAGTTAACGGGGTTTCCTTAATTCCAAGGCACACCTTCACCGATCCGAACAAGAGTATGTTGCCTAAGGGTAACGTACTTCGTGTCTTCAGGTGCGTGAGTCCCGAGGCGTTTAAGCTCACTAACAGAGTGATGACGTACGCACATGCCGTGGAGCTAGGCGGTAAAATGCTTGGTAAGCTCGGCAGAAAGAACGCCAAGAAATTAGCTAATACAGCAATCCCAGTAATAATCAGGGCTAGTGAGGTGTACGACGCACTGGTTCGTGGGAGGAGCTTATCCGGCCTAGCAACGCTACTTAAACTCTATGAAGCTGGAAGGATAATACTGAGTATGGGTTCAGGCGCTAAGGTGTTTAAGGAGGTAAGGCACGGAATAACATTAATCGCCCTTCTCATGACCTTAGGTTTAAGTGAGGCTAAGGCGTTAGCAGCTCTCACGACGAACCCCAAAACACTGATGGAGCGTGCAGGGTATGTCATCAAGTGAAGGGCAATTAGCAATTATCCTGGCATCCGTATCATTGGCACTCTCAGTTGTTTCTCTCATCATAGTTACTTTTCTCTA
>Ga0256842_1000982_pt1 | contig 24287 bp, 19 predicted proteins | sample 4559240metaG_FD_185973 | JGI IMG/M metagenome (GOLD analysis project Ga0256842, IMG submission 185973) | Hydrothermal vent microbial communities from Guaymas Basin, Mexico - 4559-240 | ecosystem: Environmental > Aquatic > Marine > Hydrothermal vents | place: Mexico: Guaymas Basin | collected... | reverse complement strand
GAAAATAAAGTAATAGTTGACACAAATATACTAATTTATACAGTTGATGCTGACTCTTGCTTTCATGAACAGGCTATCAATTTTTTATCAGATTCCATATTAAAGCTTTTTACAACCTCAAAAAATATTTCTGAGTTTGTAGTTGTTCTTACAAGAATTCCAAAACAGAAATATCTTCAAGTGAATGTTTAGATATACTGAGTAGCTTCTTAAGTTACATTGTAATCCTCTATCCAACTCCTACCTCAATGAATGTCTTTTAAGAACTAATCCGCAAATGCAATCCTCGTGGTTTATGGATTCACCATGTGGAAATAGCCAGTTTTGCTATAGCAGATGGTATATCAGTGATTGCTACTAATAATATTTGGAGATTTTAAGCGTATTGAGGAGTTGAAAATTCTAGACATATAATGAATCACCAAAAAAAAAGGGGGCAATTGCCCCCCCATTTTTTTCTCTTTTTTACTAATTATTTTTATTCTTCTTTTTGTGCCTTAGATTCTTCAATTACCTTTTCCTGGATATTTGGTGGGCATTCCTCATAGTGATCAAATTCCATTGTAAAACTGCCCTGACCTGCAGTCATGGACCTTAAATCTGGAGCATATTTTAAGACTTCAGCCATTGGAACATATGCCTGGATTTCAGCAATACCATCTTGTGACTCATAGCCTAATACCTTTCCCCTTCTACCTGATAAATCTCCAATAACATCTCCCATATATTCTTCTGGAACAGTTATTACCATCTTCATAATTGGTTCTAAAAGTACAAGCCCTGCCTTTTCAGCTGCTTCTTTAAAGGCCATAGATCCTGCAATCTTAAATGCCAATTCTGAAGAATCAACGCTGTGATACTGACCATCAAAAAGCTCTACTTTAAAATCAACCACAGGATAACCAGCTAATACTCCCTTTTTCGCAGCTTCTTGGATCCCTGCATCCACTGCTGGAATAAATTGTTTTGGGATAACACCACCCACAATCTGATTTACAAACTCATATCCTTCACCCCTTGGTAGAGGCATAATCCTTATCCAACAATCCCCAAACTGACCACGACCACCTGTTTGTTTTTTATACCTGGCATGTGCTTCTGCCTTTCCTTTAATGGTTTCTTTATAGGGGATTTTGGGTTCTTTTAATTTTACTCCCACCTTACTTCTTCTTTTTACCTTTTCAACAGCCATCTCAATATGAAGCTGTCCCATGCCTGAAAGTAAGATCTCTTTGGTCTCTTCATTATGTTCTAATTTCAATGACACATCTTCTTCTAAAAGTTTTGACACTGCACTCATCATCTTGTCTTCTTCACCCTTATTTTCACCGCTTAAAGCATAAGAGAGAACTTGTGGTGGGAGTGGTGGCTTATCAAGCACAAAAGGATTCTTTTCATCACAAATGGTATCGCCTGTTTGGGTATTTTTGAGTTTTGCCACACCAACAATGGCTCCTGGCCCCACCACTTCTTTGCATGGTTCCATCTTTTTACCGATTATATATTGGAGTTGCCCTAATTTTTCCCTGGCATTTTTCTCTGGATTAAACACTGTCATATCTGATTCTAATTTACCTGATAATACCCTGATTAAGGATATGAGTCCACCAAATGGAGTCATTATGGTCTTAAAAACAAAGCCAGCAAATGGAGCATCTTCTGAAGAGTCCCGCACCTCACCATCTTTGCCTTTCCACGGCTTTCTATCTAGTGGAGATGGCAACATCTGCTGAATCATATTTAACACTAACTCAGCACCCTTATTTTCTGTTGCTGAAACAGCACATACAGGCACTATTTCACCAGATAAAACACCTGTTCTAATCCCCTTTTCTATTTCCTCTGGGGATAGTTCTCCCTCTTCTAAATATTTTTCCATTAACTCTTCATCACTTTCAGCTATATTTTCCACTGAAAATTCATAAAGCTCTTCAATCCTATCTTTCAAATCATCAGGAATATCCCCTACCTCAAGTTTCCCATTGTCCTTGAAAAAGTATGCCTTTTTTTCAAATACATCTACAACACCATTAAAATTTGCTTCAGACCCAATTGGATAATATTTTACCAATGGCTTTGCCTTAAAAATGTCTTTAATTCCATTTAAGGCCTTTTCAAAATCAGCCCTTTCTCTATCCATCTTGTTTACAACTACCATAGTAGGGAGCTCAAATTTTCTAGTCTCATTCCAGAGCTTTTTGTCCTGAGGTTTTACACCATCTGTTGCATCCAAAACATAAACCAAAGCATCTGCAGCAACTAATTGATAAGGCAGCTCCCCTTGAAAATTTGAATCTCCTGGAGTATCTATCAAGAAATGTCTATTTTTCTTCCAGGTATAAAAGGCAAAAGCAGGTTGGATAGAACCACCCTTTTTTATCTCTTCTGGCTCATAATCCAACACAGTATTTCCTTCTGGAATCTTTCCTAGACGGGTAATAAGCCCAACATTAAAAAATAACATCTCCGCAAGAGAGGTCTTCCCTGTACCAGTACTACCAATCAAGGCAAATGTTCTTTGTTTTTCTAATATGTCCCGCATATCCACTCCTCTAATTTAAATTTCTTTTATTTTTTCATTGGTCCACAAAATTGTCATTATACAGAATTATTAGGGAACTTCTACTCCTCACAATTAACTGGCAGTCGTTCTTTTATACGGGCTTGACATAAAAAATGTCAAGACAACTCTTGATAAAAATTATCAGGAAAACCCCTTAAGATCTCTAAACAAGCTACTACTTTACAAAGCACTTTTTTTCTTATAGCAAATTTATTTATCAAAGCATGTTATTCACATATTTTACGAAAAACAGTGATGGAGAAAAATTATGTCCATTGTAATGGGGACAGCAGGTCACATAGATCACGGAAAAACTACCCTTATTAAGGCATTAACTGGCATTGATTGCGACAGATTAAAAGAAGAGAAGAAAAGGGGTATTACCATAGAATTGGGCTTTGCCTTTATGGACCTGCCTGGGGGCAGACGATTATCCATTGTTGATGTGCCTGGACATGAAAAATTTGTTAAAAACATGGTCGCAGGTGCAACAGGTATTGATTTTGTATTACTAACAGTTGCAGCAGATGAAGGGATAATGCCTCAGACAAAAGAACATATAGAGATATGTTCCCTTTTGGGCATAACTAAGGGAATAGTAGCAATAACCAAGATCGATTTAGTTGATGAGGAACTCTTGGAATTGGCCATTGAAGATGTAAAAGAATACCTTTCTTCCACATTTTTGAAAGATGCAGAAATCATATGTGTCTCTTCTCATACAGGAGTTGGTCTTGATGAACTTAAATCTGCAATATATAAAATGGTTGAAACCATTAAACAAAAAGAATCATCAGATATCTTTATACTTCCTGTTGACAGGGTGTTTACTTTAAAAGGCCATGGAACAGTTATAACTGGCACCTTAGTCTCAGGAGACATCAAAGTTGGAGAAGATGTCACACTATATCCAAAAGAAAAATCATCTAAGGTTAGACATATACAGGTTCATGGAGAGCCTCAAGAATATATAAAAGCAGGTCGCAGAACAGCGATCAATCTTGCAAATCTAGAGGTAGATGATATTAAAAGAGGTGATGTGGTAGCCAGACCAAATACCTTGTTCCCTTCCACAACATGGGATGTGGAAATAGAGTGCCTATCCTCATCACCTAGACCTCTTCTGCATAGAAAAGAAATACATTTTCATCATGGGACAAAAGAAATACTGGCCAGGATATATCTCCTTGACAAGGATAAGGTAGAACCAGGACAAAGAGCAATTGCTCAAATCCGTTTTCCTGAGCCAATGGTGGGAGTATTTGGAGATAAATTTGTTATAAGATCTTTCTCCCCTTTAAGGACCATTGCAGGTGGCACGGTGATCAATCCCATTGGAAAAAAGATCAAAAGATTTTCAGAACAAGTAAAAATACTTAAACAACTATTAAAAGGAGATATTGAAGAAAAGATCCTTATTCATTTAAATCAAATGAAGACCCAGGGATGTAGCTTTAAGATGCTTCATGTGCTCACAAATGTAAATTCAAAAGACTTAGAAAAAACACTTAATAAGCTTTTATCTTCCCAACAAATTTTCTGTTTTGACAAAGATGAAAAAACATATATCTCAAACCTGGTTGTGGAAATGACGTTACATGATCTTATTTCATATATTGATAATTTTCATAAGCAAAATCCCATGGAACCAGGGCTTCCCAAGGGACAACTATTTTCAGACTGGGGGAAAAATTTATCCAAAAAACTTGTGAATTTTTTGATTGAACATGCTATTAAAAAAGGTCTAATTGAGGCTGAAGAGGATATCATTAGAAAAAAAGGATATAAAATATCATTGAGAAAGGATCAAACAAGATTAAAGGAAACAGTGCTAAACAAATTTATAAATAGTGGATACACTCCTCCTTCTATTAAAAAATTAATAGAAGATCTTAATGTTGACAGAAAAGAGTTAGAGCCAATACTAAAAATTTTAATAGAAGAAAAAAGGATTGTTAAGGTAAAAGAAGATCTCTATTTTTCAAAAGAGGCTATTGAAGAAATAAAATCCAAGGTAATCAAATTTTTTGAAAACAACCAAGAGATGAAACCTCAGGACTTTAAGGCCATGACAAATCTCTCAAGAAAATTTTCCATTCCCTTGCTTGAATATCTAGATAAAGAAAAGATCACCATGAGGATTGGTGATGTGAGGAAATTGAGGAGAAAATAAAAAAGGGTGGGTGACAGGACTTGAACCTGCGACCCCTTGGGCCACAACCAAGTGCTCTGCCATCTGAGCTACACCCACCACGTGAAATAAAAAAATATATAAAAAAAAACAGAAGGTCAAGTAAAAATGGATAGATTAGTTATAAAAGGAGGCAACCCCTTAAAAGGAGAAGTCACCATTAGTGGTGCAAAAAATGCTGCTCTTCCTATAATGTTCGCAACTCTTTTGCTGTCAAAAAAAACAATATTGCACAATGTTCCTGATTTAAAAGATATTTCAACAGCAAAAAAATTACTAGAAATCTTGGGATGTGGTATTAAGTACTACCCAGAAAAAAAGATTTGTGTTGTGGAGCCTCCTGAATTCCCAGAATTAGAGGCCCCATATAATCTGGTTAGGACCATGAGGGCATCTATTTTGTGTTTAGGTCCTTTGCTTGCCAAAAGAAAAAGTGCAAGAGTCGCACTTCCTGGAGGATGCGCCATTGGAAGTAGGCCTGTGGATCTACATCTAAAGGCACTTAAGAAAATGGGTGCAGAGATAGAGGTGGTTGAAGGATATATTGAAGCCAGATGTGACAGATTAAAGGGTGCCCACATTACCTTTGATTTTCCTACAGTTGGTGGAACAGAAAATATATTAATGGCTGCTACGTTAGCTAAAGGAGAGACAATATTAGAAAATGCAGCAAGGGAGCCTGAGATTGTGGACCTTGCTAATTTCTTAAATAAGTGTGGTGCCAAAATAAAGGGACATGGAACTGCTGTTATTTCTATCAAAGGAGTTGAAGCCCTTTCAGGAACCACTTATTCAGTTATCTCAGATAGGATTGAAGCAGGCACTTATATGGTGGCTGCAGCTATTACTAGAGGAGAAGTATATTTAAAAAATGTTCCAATATGTGCCATGGATGCTGTTTTTGAAAAATTAAGGGAAATGGGAGTATTTATAGAAGTTCTTGATAATGACAAAGTAAAGGTCATTGGAGATGATTCAATACAATGTGTGGACATCATTACCCAACCATATCCAGGTTTTCCAACAGATATGCAAGCACAATTCATGGCCCTAATGTGCACTGCCAATGGCACTGGTATTATAAAAGAGACTATATTTGAAAATAGATTTATGCAGGCAGTGGAACTTATGAGATTGGGAGCAGATATCAAAATTGCTGGAGATACAGCTATTGTTAGAGGAGGCAGAAAATTAAAAGGGGCACCTGTTATGGCATCTGATCTAAGGGCCAGCGCTGCATTGGTCCTTGCAGGACTGGCTGCTCAGGGAACAACTATTGTCAGAAGGATATACCACCTGGATCGAGGTTATGAATACATGGAAAAAAAGCTCTCAGCCCTAGGTGCCCATATTCTCAGGGAAAAAGATGACTAACCTTGTAAAAAATTTATAAAAATCCTGTATAATTTGAATAGATCATCAATATCTAATCGCTCATCAGGGCAGTGACATGTATGAAGAGATCCTGCACCAAAAATTACTGAAGGAATACCCTTCTTCATAAGATTTGCCGCATCAGTCCACGCACACATTCCAGTAAATTCTAAATTAATCTCTTTTTTCACAGCTTTAGCTAAGTATTGAACAACCCCTTCTTCAGCACTGATCTCACATGGCATATCCATGTAAACAACAGTGTAATTAAAATTATACCTTTTTTTTAGATCTTCTAAACAACTAAAAAGCTCATCCTTGTCCTTTTCAGAATATATAGGGATATCTAACTCACCCACACACCTACTTGGTACTATCTGACAATCTATTCCACCTTCTAACTTTCCCAATGTAAGTCCTGCATCTTTAAATTCTTTTGGAGTGGTTTTCAGATAAGAAAGCCCTTTTATGGTCTGATATATCTCAATAAAGGTATCAATGGCATTATCACCTTTTTTTGGGACTGCACCATGGGCACATTTTCCAAAACATTCCACTACAATTTCCACACTCCCTGCTTGTTTGTTTGCAATTTTCAAGTCAGTGGGCTCAAGCACAACAGCACCTTTAAACTTTTTCGGTGGATGAAATTTGAAAGATCCTTGTCCTCCAACCTCTTCATCCACAAAAAAGGCCACAGCACAAGGAGCATTAGAATCATCCTTTATTGCATTGAGCAGTGCTGCAATCTGCCCCTTTGTATCAACAACACCCCTTGCCCATATAGTGGTATCCTCTATCTTTGGCTCTGTAGTGTAGGGATGATCCCACGTAGGCACTGTATCCACATGGGTTGCAATCAAATACTCAGGCTCCCCTCTTATGCCAATCAAATTATATCTATCATTAAACACATATTCCTTGCTTAACTCAAATCCTAGCCCTTCAAGATATTGTGACAAAAAAGCCAATATCTCTTGTTCTCTGCCTGTTGTGCTATCTATTGCTAGAAGCTTTTTCAAAGTCTCTATCAATTCTCTTCTCTTAACATCCTTATCCATATACCTTCCTTTAGTTTTTCTTTAAACCCAAATTTTTTGTAAAAATTATAGGCCCTATCATTGTGTTCACCAACCCATAAACCAACCTTTTTCCCTTTAAAATGCTCTAAAATTTTATTCATTAGCATATGTGTTAAAGGAGTATGCTTTTTGGTCTTTCTTACCACAAATTCATGTATCTCATTTATTTCTCCAAAGTTTTTATCAAAATAATTCTTTTGACCAGCCACAAAACCTTGTGGCTCTTCACTCACAAACCCCACAAAAAAGCTTGAGGGATCTGTTTTATACAGCCATTTTAAATACCTTTTTATATCCCTTATCCTAGTATAAGCATATTTTGACAATCCCATATATCCATCAAGATATATATCAATCAAAATAGACCTGATCTTTTTAAACTCATCCTCATCAATTGGCCTAATCTCAATACCCATAGCCCAAATTTTATTACCACCCTAAATCTTTTAATATCTCTAAAACAGGTCTTCCAAACAAAAAATCGAGCTCTTTTTTTGCCCCTGTTCTTTGCTGAATAAACTCTCTTACTGCATTATCATAAGAAATTATAGAATTTATTTTTTTTCTTAACTTATCCTGTTTTGTATTTTTATATTCGTAATACAATTTTAATACATTGTCCATTGATGTTTTTTTCTCATGTTCATGAATAATTTCTCCCATAGCAGAATCTTTTTTTATTATGTGAAATCTGGTAACCCTATCTTTTTGATAAAATTTTAAAAATTCTGTATTATCCCAACACTTTAACATCCTACACTCTATGGGTCTAGATTCATAAATCTTACACGATTTATCTTTAGCATCATAAAAAATACATTCTCTACTTTCTCCTTTTGTCTTTATTTTAACAATTTCTTCATCTAAATTAATCAATTTTTTATTTATATTATCATAGATATACTCGCCTTTTCTATATGTTATTAGATCACTATACATTATGATGTTATCTTTTAAAATAGATATATCTTGAATATGTAATGTTGGGGGATTATTTTTACAACAGGTGCCGCATCTAATACAATGTGTTCTTAATCCGTCATAAGCCACTTTCTCATCTCCTCTACTTCTTCCTCCCATATGGGATCAAATCTTTTTTTTAAAAAATCTTTAAATATCTCATCAAATAATTCAACACCCTTTTCTATTAAATAAAGTTTTTCAAAAAACTTTCCATCTGGATCTTCATCTTCATTTATTTTCTTTGAAACCTTGGGAGTCTTAAAAGAAAAAAAAGAGAAATCCTCGCTTTTTATAGCAAAACTCCACTCCTCACCATTGTATTCTATTATTAACTTTGCTAAAACAACCTTTTTCCCAACTTTAAGGCCTTGTTTTGCCTCTTTAAATGAAGAATTTTTCCCTGAAGACATGGCACTTTCTTTAAATTCTCCTTCTCCCCCCATAACCACTACCTTGTCACCCAATACAACTGTAAAAACTCCATTGGTAGGGGATTCAAAAACACCGTTGTCTTTTTCTGTTTTAAACCAAAGCCATGTCAAAAAATCTTCACCTAAACTGGCTGAGATTTTTTGTGTTTTTATATCCATTGCAATATCATCAATCATAAAATCTCCTTAGCAAATATTATCTTTATCTATCTATTACAAAAACAACTTCCATGTGATAAGTATTTGGAAACATATCAAACAGAAAAATTTCATTGATAGTCCAACCTGCTTGAAGTAATGGCTTAATATCTCTTGCGGTGTTTACTACATCACATGAAACCCAGATAATCCTTTTTAATGTAAAAAGATTGTTGATCTCATGTACAAATCTTCCTCCTCCACATCTAGGAGGATCTACAATCAAACACTCTACTTTAAAATCCTCTAGCAATTTTTTAGGAGAACTTTTTATCAAATCCATTTTGGTAACTTTGATATTTTTTATTGAATTTTCTTTGATAAAACTAAAAAGCGAAACCACTGACCACGGATTATTTTCTATAGCAATTACCTCTTTTCCATACGAGCTGAGAGGTACTGCAAAATTTCCACATCCTGCAAAAAGATCTCCTATTTTTTCAAAATCTAGGCATAGTAAGACCACACAATCAACAAGTTTCATGTTTAAATCCCAATTTGCCTGAAAAAAAGAACGTGGATTTATTTTGAGATTAATGCCATATGAGTTATATGGTAATATCAAAGGGCCTGCATCATATTCTGAAAATACCTTTTTGTCCCAAGGACTTGCGCAGATCGTGGTCTTTCCATCTTTTAATGTTAAACATATTTTCTCTAATTCATTATTTATTTCATCAGCAAATAGCATGCATCTTTTTATTTCTATTAATTCATTACTATTTATCTTTGAAAAATGCGGACTATTATTTTTGACAAATACCTGTCCCCGCCACCTATATCCCCAATTTTTTAAAGAACAGTAAAGAGTAATCTCTGGAAAAGATGAAATATATCTTCCCAGCCATCTTTTTAATTCATTTTTTAATATATTTTTTTTTAATTCTATTTCATAATCATCATCTATAAATCCAAAGGTGCATCCCCCACAATATTTAGCACTATCACATAGATGAGGTCTTCTGTGTATAGACTTATGTATGATCCTAGTAGGTTTAACCTCCACAAAATCCTTTTTTTCTCTAATTACCTCTCCAGTTATGTATTCTCCTGGCAAAACAGGGGGAAGTATTATTACTCTTTTGCCATTTTTTAAAGAACCAAGCCCTCTTCCACGCCAAATGAGTCTCTCTATCTTTACTTCTATCTCTTTTTTTGACATCTTTTTTATTCTTTTGAAATGGTTTTAAAAAATTTAGAAGGCAAATTATTTTTTGAATATCTACATGTGGGAGCACTCCCATGAAAATTGAATTACAATACCCAAGAATTTGACCCATTTACTTTTCCTTTTTCTCAAGGCTTCCCTGGATAGCTGTGGTTTTGAATCCTCCTCTTATATTGTATATTGTGGTTACCCTTAACCTCTCTGTATTTAAAACCTTTTTCAAATCTTCATAAATACGTTTTGTGGCCTCTTCTTGATAGATCCCAACCTCTTTAAAGCTCACTATATAATATTTCAATGACTTTAATTCAATACACTTCCCCCCATCTGGATAATATTCAATGATCAAATGGGCAATGTCAGGTAGTCCACTAAATGGGCAAACTGCAACAAATTCTTTTGTCTCTGTTTTTATATATTGATCCTTTCCGTCAAAATCAAAGGTCTCTAAAAAGTCTGAACGAATGTGGTCTTGGGATTTAAATTCAAAGGTCTTTCCCTCTGGTATTGGCATCTATTTTACTCCTTTTTTCTTTTTCAATCTTTGATCAAGGCCCACTATTAATATTGGCCACGCTATAGTTGCATCACAATATACTTCTGCAAATCTTCCCCCTTGTTCTCGAGGCACAAATTTTCCCCAGGAAATTCCCTCTTCATACGTACATCCAGAAAGTCCCCCCCAATGAACAGGTTCAGGACAGATCCTCACACCATAATGAAATCTTTTGGTTGTATATTTTATTCCTGGAAACTTCTGCTTGGTCATCTCCAAAAATGGCCCTACCTGCTGTGCCCAATTCCTTGGAACTCCGCCACCTATGGTAAAAATACCTATCTTTTTTGCCTCTGAAATCCTCTTTGTATAGTGAAACAGATCCATATATGGATTGAATTGAAATGGGAGTCTCTCAGGATCAAAATCAGATGCTAAATCCAGATCTTCGGCCAAAAAATTACATGCAATACTTAAGGCTAGCTCACTATCTGTAAATGCTGGGATATACACTGGGACATCCTTTTCAAAGGCGCTCTTTAAAATTCCAGGACCATCAAAATTTTCATGAAGATATCTCCCTAATTCCTTACAAATCACATATGATGAAAGATTTTTTTCCTTTTTTAACCTCTTAAATACCTTTTTTACCACCTCTTCTGATTGGATAAAATTCTTTTCAGGCTCCAATGTATCATACACCCTGTTTAATCCTGCAGCAAACAAGGCCTTATCATCCATTTGACCAAATTCATACTTATAATGCTTCATTCCAATGGATTCAATAAAGCCATGAGCAATTAGTGCCCCTGTGGATACCACAGATTGCACCCACCCCTCATCTATCATCTTACATATTAGCCTGCCCATCTTTGCAACTGTCATTGCACCTGAAAATGTGGCTACCACATGACAGTCTGGATCACATACCATTGTTTCCAAAACATCTAAAGCCTCGCCTAACTGTCTTCCGCCAAATGCAGTTTTGGAAAGCTTGGTCAAAAAATCATCAAAATCTTGAATGCTATCAGCATCAAAGGGCTCAAGAGGAATGAGTCCAGCCTTGTCTGGATCAATATATTTATTTACATCTCTTGCACAAAACTCTTCCATTTTTAATTCCCTTTTACTTAATAAAAGACTGAGTTTGCCTAAAATAGGAACAGATGATCCTGTTTATCAATTTCACCACAGTGGATTCAGATACCACCTGGTTTGGAATTGGCGCTAGCTCACAGACATCTATTCCCACTAATCTATTTTTCATTTGTTCAAAAAACACACGCCAAAACTTCCATATCCACCAAAACTCTATCCCCCCTGGCTCAGGGGTGCCTGTCCCAGGAACAATGCTCGGATCAAGTCCATCTACATCAAAGGTTATATAGATTGGGCTACTGCCAATTATTGTCCTTAGTTTTTCAACAACCTCTTGAGGAGTCTTCTCTTTTAAATCTTTAGCAAAAAAGGTAGTAATCTCTCTATCTTGCTCAAGCTTAATAGATTCTTCTTTGCAAAGGCTCCTGATTCCAAGTTGAATTATGGGGACTTTATTTTCTCTCACTCTGGCCATGACACATCCATGGGAATAGTTGCTCCCTTGAAATTCATCTCTTAGATCAGCATGTGCGTCAATCTGAATCAAAAAAAGATCTTTATAGGCCTCTTTATAGAATAAAATTGGAGCCAGGGCTATGGAATGATCCCCTCCAAGGGTCATTAAAAAATCCTTTTTTGGATCTATATGTTGTTTTAAAAACTCATACATCTTTCTAAATACATATTTAGGGCCTGAAACTGGCGGCTCAAAATAATCAAGGGTCTTAAATCTCGCAACATCCCTTATATCAATCTTATAATCTTCATCCCAGGTTTCAATCTCCAACGATGCCCGCATTATTGCCCTTGGGCCTTCCTTTGCCCCAGAGCCGTATGATACAGCGCCTTCATATGGCACAGGCCATACAATTACTTCGCTACCTACACCTTCATCATCTGCATATTTTGCATACATAAACTCACTCCACTTTCTACGGCAAAAACACCACAGCAGAGATTGTAGTGGTCCACATGCCACCAACTCCCCGAGTAACACAAGGTGCAGACATAGAATCTATTATTTTTCCGCTCATGAGATATATCTCCCTTCTCTCATCATAATCTTTGTCAGGATCAAATTCTATACCAAGTGTGGTTGCAAGCATTGTAGATGCCAAATCTTCAGCAAAATCTCCAATTTCTTTTTCATCTGCACCAAAGGCATGGTGTTCTGAAATATATCCATAGTGAGACTCATCCGCAGGAAATGCAATACCCACAGCAGCTCCTACCACTCTTCCCTTTTCATTGGTCTGATTTTTTGCCATTACACAATAAGTTATTTGACCTGGCTTAAGCTGTTTGATCCCTTCTTCCAAAGGGATCATTTTACATTTAGGAGGTAAGATACTTGAGACATATACCAAATTTTGCTTTTCTATTCTTGCATCTCTCAATGCCAGCTCAAAGGATTGGAGCTTATTTTTATGAACCCCAATGCCTTTGGTAAAAAATGCCTTTGTTGGAACAAATGTCATCTCTTTGTTGCCTCCCTAAATTAAAGATGAACCATAAAATATTAAAGCTTTTTTTTCTTTAATATGATAAAATCAGTTAGCCCCATATTTTTTAGTTTTTGAATATCATTTTTTATTTTTATAGATCTACCCTTTACTTGAACATAGACCCTATACCAGGGCCTTTTTTCTATTAATACCTCTTCTATCCAGGAAACTAATCCTTTTTTCTTTATTTCCTTAGATAGGGCTAAAGCATCTTCTTTTGAACGAAAAGAGGCAACCTGGAAGGTATATTGATATTTTTGTCCTTGTTGCTTTATTGATGACGATTTATTTTTTAAATAATCTTTGTTTGTTTTAAGAAGCTTTTCCAGACTATTTTGTCTTACCTTTTCATAAAACGTAAGCTCTGATGGGTCTAGAACCTTGTTCTCATGATTTGACTTTATCTTCTTTTTTTCTTGTTTTGCTGTTTTTTTAACAGAAAAAGACAATAAATCAATTGGACCATAGCCTCTTCCTACTATGACTCCTACAATAAATGCCCACACTATGGCAATCAAACATATTGTAATTAAAAGAAAAATCCCTTTAGCACCAATTACTATTTGAAGCCGTGATTTTTTATTTAGGCTTTTTCTCTTTGCCAAATCTTACATCCTCTCAGGAGCAGATACCCCAAGAAGGGAAAGTCCATTTTTTATAACATATTTTATTGCCAACAACAAATAACACCTACCCATCATCAATCTCTTGTCTTCTGCCCCTAACACGGGAACATTATTATAATATTGATGAAACGTACCAGAAAGATCCATAAGGTAAAATGTCAAAAAATGTGGTGAGAGTAGTCTAGCACAAGTCAAGACTATTTCCTTAAATTCCATTATCTTTTTCATGAGTTCTATTTCCTGCTCATGAACTAAAAAAGAGATTACCTCTTCTGGCTTTAAAGAAAGTTCATAACCCTTTTGTTTTGCCTTTGAGAACACAGAACAGATCCTTGCATGGGCATATTGCACATAATACACAGGGTTTTCCATGGTCTTTTGCTTTGCCAGCTCTAAATCAAAGTCTAAATGACTATCACTCTTTCTGGAGAGGAAAATAAACCTTGCAGCATCAGAGCCTACTTCCTCTATCACCTCTTTCAAGGTCACAAACTCCCCAGCCCGTGTGGACATTGATATCTGTTTTCCTTCCCTGAGCAAATTCACAAGTTGAATAAGTATTACTTGCAAATCTTCTTTGTTTCGTCCCAGTGCCTCTATAGCTGCTTTCATCCTTGGAATATAGCCATGGTGATCAGCACCCCATATGTCAACTAGAAGCTCAAAGCCCCTATCCAGTTTATTTTTATGATATGCAATATCAGATGCAAAATAGGTCAAATCCCCATTTGATTTTTTTAAAACCCTGTCTTTATCATCACCAAATTTTGTGGATAAAAACCAGATTGCTCCATCTTTTTCGTAAATAAGACCCTTTTGTTTTAACAAGGCAAAAGTCTCTTTAACTGCATCTGTTTCAATTAAAGATTTTTCTGAAAACCAAACCTTATGCTCAACACCAAATAGCTGAAGATCCCTTTTAATCTCATCTAAAATCAAATCCTTTCCATATTGAGAACAAAACTCTATCGCAGCCTCCTCATCCTTGTTTAAAAGCTCATCTCCATATTTTTCTTTTATCCCTTTAGCGATCTCAACTATGTAATCCCCTTTGTAACACTCTTCACAGATCTCATCTCTATAACCAAAAAGCTGCCTATACCTGATATAGATACTTTTGCCCAAAAGTTTTATTTGCCTCCCAGCATCATTTATATAATATTCAGTTGTTACATCATAACCACAAAATCTCAATAATCTCGCAAGAGAATCTCCTACAGCAGCTCCTCTTCCATGACCAACATGTAAAGGTCCTGTGGGGTTTGCTGAAACATACTCTATAAGGACCTTTTTCCCTCCCCCTGTCATAGATCTACCAAAATCATCTTTCTTATTTAAAACCTCTAACACCCCTTTTTGCCAGAAGCTATGTTTTATAAAAAAATTTAAAAATCCAGGACCAGCAATCTCAATTTTTTCAATATACTCTGGTGAATTTTGTAATACTAACCCCCTTATTTTCTCAGCAATGTTTCTGGGAGAATCTTTTAGTTGAGAAGCCAAAAGCATTGCCACATTGGTTGCAACATCTCCAAACCTTTTCTCTCTAGGAGGCTCGATTTTTGTCTTTTCAGGAAAACTCACACCCAATCTTTCCAAGGTCTTTTGCAAAATATCTTTTATATATCCCATCACGCTCATAACTACTCCCTTTACTAAAAAAATGGACACTAGCTATGTGAGAGGTGTGCTATTTTTTCGTTAGTGTCAAGCCCAATAGCTTCCCATTTTTCTTTTCTATCTTTAAGTATCCTTTTAATTAGACCTGACAATACCCCTTTAGGACCAAATTCCCACCAGGTCCTAACACCACTGTCCCACTGTTTCTCAATTATCTGTGTAAAATATACAGGTGATATCATTTGTTTTTTCATAATCTCTTTAATTTTTTCACCATCTGTCTCTGGTGTTGCTGTGGCATTAAAAAATATCGGAAACCTGGAATTTTTCCAATGCACTTTATTCATAATCCAAGCCAATTCTTTAGCTGGTTCCGCCATAAGTGAAGAGTGAAACGCTCCTGAAACAGGCAGCACAACTGCCCTGGCCTTTTTCTTTTTCGCTATCTCAACTGCCATATCCACTGCTTCCTCATCCCCACTAACAACAAATTGCTGGGGGCTATTATAATTCGCAATACAAAGCACCTTATTAGTCTTATCTACTACCTCATTTACAATACCCTCCACATCTTTTTGGCCTAATTTTAAAATAGCTGCCATCTTTCCAGGTAGCGTTAGCCCTGCCTCATACATGAGCTTTCCCCTGAGGCTCACAAGCCTTAACCCATCTTTTAAAGACAAGACCCTGGATACAATAAGTGCAGGATATTCTCCTACACTGTGCCCAGCAAGACAAAATGGATGGGGATTTAGCTTCATCCATATGCTTATCCCCACAACACATAATGCAGGTTGCTGATATATGGTCTTCACCATATCTTCTGGTTCACCATCCCAAAATATCTCCCTTAAGGGATATCCTGAAATTTTTTCAGCAGTCTTCCAGATATCCATAATATCTTTATCAGATTCTGCTATGTCTCTACCCATCCCCTTTTCCTGAGAACCCTGACCAGGGAACAGAATACATAGCTTATGTTTAAACATAGCTTTCTCCCATTTTTTTTATAATGAGTTAAAAAAATGGCCTACTACTTAGGCACAAAAATTATCTCTGTGTTAGATTACATAGTCATATGTGGTTGCTAGGTCAACACACAAAGCAGACATGTGTCCAATTTTGAAAAGTGCAAAAGAAGAAAAATCTTTTCTTTCTGGATATTTCTCTTTTTAATCTCAGGTTTCAAAAATCCCTTCAAGTATTTGAAAGATACTGTGAAATCACTGGATGGGACGAAAGTGGAGTGCCCAAGGCTTGAAAAAGGCTGAAACGGAATGAATTAGAACACTTGTAGTTCATAAGACTTTACCATGTTACATGCAATTTTACCTTTTTTTTATCTTTATTTTTAAAAAAGATATAACCATTGGCCCTTCCAAAAAGGTAAATATCTTTAGTTAATTCTACATCTTTTTTGCAATATTTTATAATCTTTTCAATCTCGCCCATCTTCCACCATTTAAGGGCAAGCATGCCATTTGCACTCTTGCCTACATTCAACGTGGCAGAGGCAACATTGTCTAAAGATATCCTATATCCAAGGATCTTTTGAATCTCTAAAAGTAGATCCAATGTTGGAAGATTGGACACATTGTAAGGAGAATATGGATATAGCACTTTATAATCAAAACCCTTTATATTATAACCAATGATCAAATCAAGGGATTTAAGCTCTTTAAACAATTCATCAACATTGTGTTCCTCAAATATCATGTATTCATCCCTTTTGCTATTATATAACACAGCACAACTCACCCTCATTAGTGATGCATTTTTCCATCCCCCCACTTCTTGAGCTGATTTTTGTGTTTCAATATCCAAAACTCCAAAAGAAATATTGTTTTTTCTAATGATATTTGGGGATAAGTAACAATTGTGTTTTACCTTTTTATTTTTCAATAATTCTATATTGTTATCTAACATCTCAAGTATAAATATAGTACATTGTTTATCCAAAGGTCTATTACCTGAACCACACTTTGGAGAATGGATGCATCTAAAACAACCATGTTCACAATCGCATGAATAAATCACATCCTTTGCTATGTCAAACAAGAGATCTATTTTCTCATATGCCTGTTCTGATATACCAATTCCACCAGGTATTCCATCATAAATAAAGATTCCTGAACCACCCAACTCTTCACTATACACCAAGGATATTCCCCCAATATCATTTCTATCCAACAACACTATATAAGGCATAACTCCAATCAATAGGTGTTCAAGGCCATGGATCCCACCCATAAAATGTAAAAATTTTTGTTCTGCTGCCCTTTTTATTTCTTGAGGGATTTTGATCCAAAGGCCTTCAGTTTCAAATTCTAGAGGATCAATATCCAATTCATTAAAATTTATTAAAGATGAATCTCTAATTTTCCTCTTCTCAAAACCTAAAAAGCTCTCTTTTATTTTTAATCTCCCAAATCCAATTTCCAGATTTTTATATTGCTTTGATTTATATTTATTTAGTATAGTCGTGTTCTTCTGTGTGATCAACTTTGTATAATATTTTACATTAATCTCCTTGCACAAGACTATCCTTTCCTGAGTAGTTAAATCTTCTACCTTATAAGTCTTTGTGTTGTGTAAGTATATGGCACCTGGATAGGTCTCATGATATGCCCGATACAAATCAATCTCCCCAATCACATCCCCTTTTTCATCCTGTATCAGCAATGTATATGCTCCAGACCTTAAGTGAACTTTTCTATGTATCAGACTGTCTTTACAATAGATTTCTGATAACACAGGATCTTCTATAAGTTTGCCTTCAGTAACTAAGTTGCGCACAATCTCTATTTCCAGAGGCTTTTGCAATTCCTCTTTTTTCAAGGGTAAATCCTGGGCTGCACACATAAGGTGATTTTCCATTATTCGGATGTTTTGCGGATTTATAGCCACCTTTTCAGGGGGGAGTTTTAAAAACTTTTCAGGATGTTTTAAGATGTATTGATCTAGGTTATCCTCACCACCCATCAAGATAACGCCACTTTGCTGCATCTTTCTACCCACTCTACCAGCTCTCTGTCTTGTGGCTATCACAGATCCTGGATATCCAACTAATATACACAGATCCAATCCCCCAATGTTTATTCCTGCTTCCAAGGCACTTGTTGAGACAACTCCAATGGTCTTACCATTCATGAGTCTTTTCTCAATCTCTCTTCTCTGTTCAGGCAAAAGTCCAGCCCTATAAACACTTATTTTTTTGCCAATGGGGCCAAGTTGCTTTTTTGTCCACATTCCTATAAGTTCTGTTAATTTTCTGGAATTTGTATAAACTATTGTCTTGATATCTCTGAGAACTGCAGATTTTAACAAGATAAAAGCTGTCTTTGCTGGTCCATATAAAATAGGATTCATGAACAAAAATAGTTGCTTTCCCCTGGGACTTCCTGAATGCGAGATAACCACAGGTGATCTGCCTGTTAATCTTTCAAAGAGTTCTTTGGGATTTCCTATGGTTGCAGAACACGCAATAAACTTAGGATATGCACCATAAAAATTACAGATGCGGATAAGTCTTCTAAAAACCCATGCCATATGAGAGCCCATCACTCCCCTGTATGTGTGCACTTCATCCACAACTATGAATTTGAGGTTCATAAAAAAATCCTTCCAGAGCTCGTGATGGGGCAATATCCCAAAATGTAACATATCTGGGTTGGTAATAAGTATAGTAGGGGGGCTTTTTCTTATTCTTTGCCTAAGAGTAAGGGGGGTATCTCCATCATACACAAACGCAGAAGGTGGATCAAAATGTTCAAGCCCTGAATAAAAATTGGTTATCTCTTTTAGCTGATCCTGCGCAAGTGCCTTTAATGGAAAAAGATAAAGCGCTGTATCATTTTTGTTTTCCAAATAATTTTCTAACACAGCTATATTGTAAATTAGGGATTTTCCACTAGCTGTAGGTGTTGAGACAACTATGTCACTACCCTTTCTTATCTCTTCTATTGCCTCATATTGATGGCTGTATAATTTGTGTATGGAGTTTTTGATAAGTAATTTTTTAATAGGGGCATAAAAATCTAGCTTATCAACATAATTGGCTGATTTTTCAGGGAATTGCTCTTCATATACTATTTGATCTCTTAATTCTTTAGAATGTGTTAAGTCATGAAAAAATCTTTTGATCTTACTTATCTTGAACATAAATAGCAAAGAACATATCAACCAATGGAAATATTATATTTTTTCATTTTGTACTGAAGGAGACTTTTAGAGATACCAAGCATCTTTGCAGCCTTAACCTGAACAAAATTACTCTTAACCAGTGCCCGCCTAACTAAAGCTGCTTCTATCTTTTCTAGGGCCTCACTTAAATTTATATTGTCAGGAAGCATATCCACTGCACTTTTAAACTGCACTGATTCATCCTTTATCTCTTTGGGGAGATCACAAACATCAATTACTTCTGACTGTGTCAAAACCACAGCGCTTTCAATTATATTCTCCAGTTGTCTCACATTACCTGGCCAATGATAGGCAGACAACACCTTTAAGGCCTCAGGGGTAAACCCTTTTATATCTTTTTTATTTTGTTCACTATATTTTTTCAAAAAATACATTGCCAGAAGGGGAATGTCTTCCAGACGTTCTCTAAGTGGAGGAAGGGTAATGTTTACCACATTTAATCTATAATAAAGGTCTTCTCTAAACCTGCCTTCTTCCACCTCTTTTTTTAAATCTTTGTTAGTTGCAGCAATAACTCTAAAATCTGATTTAATGGTCTTAACCCCACCCACCCTTTCAAAGGCATGTTCTTGAATTACACGAAGTAGTTTAGGTTGCAACTCAAGGGGAAAATCTCCTATTTCATCTAAAAAAATAGTACCCTTATGCGCAAGTTCAAACTTCCCCCTTTTCTGAGCTACAGCTCCAGTAAATGACCCTTTTTCATGTCCAAATAATTCACTTTCTAATACCCCGGGATTTAATGCAGTACAATTAATTGCTATAAAAGGTTCGTCTTTTCTAGGAGACAAAAAATGGATTGCCTTCGCAACAAGTTCTTTTCCTGTGCCTGATTCTCCTGATATTAACACTGTTGCATTTGTTGGGGCCACCTTTTGAATAAGGGCCAAAACATCCCTAATTGCCTTGCTATTTCCGATAATCTTGTTCACTGAATGGGACTGTTTCAAGGAATCCATGAGAAGTTTATTTTTTCTATATGCCTCACTTATCTTTACTGCCTTGCTAACAGAAAGCAAAAGATCATCATTGGAAAAGGGCTTATTAATATAATCAAAGGCACCACATTTCATTGCCTCCACTGCACCATCTACAGAGCCATAGGCAGTCATAATTATAACTGGAATATTAGGATCTATTTCTCTCACCTTTTCAAGTAGTTCTTGACCACTCATACCTGGCATCTTAAAATCAGTAATTACCACATCTACTTCCGATTCTTTTATATAAGTGATGGCTGTTTCAGGATCCTGGATAGTGGTCACATCATAGCCTTCATCAGAAAGCAGCGCATCAAGAAGCAAAAGATAATTTTTTTCATCATCAACAACCAAAACATGTGGTGCAGACATATTACTTCTTTTCCCCCTTAAGTTTTAATATTACCATACCACCATTATCAGATGCTAAAGACATATCTATGCCGTGGCTTTTAAATATATTATAAGCTATGGGGAGGCCAAGTCCAGTGCCAAAATCCTTTGTAGTAAAAAATGGCTCAAGATATTTATCTATCATAGAATCCTCAAATCCAGGACCTGTGTCTTTTATTACTATAGTGTCATTGTCTTTGAAAAATATCTTTATCTCTCCACCTTCAGATACTGCCTCCAAGGCATTATTTATAATATTATAAAATCCCCTATATAACAAATCCTTATCCCCCAAAAAATCCAGTCTTTCAGGCAAGTTGACTTCTATTTTCACCCCTTTTTTCTTTCCCTCATGGGCCAAAAATCGAACACAATTGTTTATGATCTCACTTAGATTTACCTGCATCTGTTTTGGCTCTTTTGGCCTTGCATAATCTAAAAAATCATTGACTATACGTGAGAGTCTCTGTGATTCTTCAAATATTGCTCTAGCAAGTTTTGATATGGATGAGTTTTCAGATGCCAACTTTTTTGCAAGCATCTCTGATGTACTCTGAATAATGCCTAAAGGATTTTTGATCTCATGGGATATTGTTGCAACCATCCTTCCCATTGAGGCAAGTTTTTCATTTTGAAAAAGTACCCTCTCAAGCTCTTCCTTTTCCTTGATCCTTTCAATAAGCATCTTGTCAGCCCGCAAAATCACCAAATAAAGCAATACAAACAAAATTATAGATGATGAAAATACAACCAAAGTTATCAACAGCTGAAAATAATATATCCTTTTATAATCCTCAGTTATATCCTGATGAAATTCAATAAAGCCTATAATTTCACCAGCATTTTTTGGAAAAAGCTCCCGTTCGATCCTCAGAGGTGCCACTGTTTTTAAAATATAAGACCTTTTTCTTAACTTAAATGGCCACAACAAAACATCTGGATCCTTTATTACTTTATATAAAATACCCTTTTTCTTTACCTGATCTAGAGTAGACTTATCAATAGTTGAGCCAACTAATTCTTCATCTGTAGAATATGAAACATAGCCATTTAAGTCATAGATTTTAACCAATAATACCCCAAAACCATGAATAGTAGATCTCACCACAAGATCTAATCTTTCATACTGGACCTTATTCTTTAGTTCTACACGTCCAAATCCAAGTACTGTAGGCAGGGTAAATCTCTGATAAATTTGATGATTTAAATTTTCAGATAAAAGTTTTGCAAACCCCTGATCCTTTTTTAAGATTGTGTCTTTTGCATAGTTACTGATAACAACAGCCAAAAAAAGGCTTGAACCCATAATTAGAATCAGCGATGTCCAGGACAAAAATTTGGCTAATTGAAAGGGTCTTGCAGGATCAGGGGTAAGCCTTGGGCTTATCATAGTTTATCAATAGCCTTAATTATCTGATCCATTGCCTTCTCTAAGGTCTTTATATCAACTGCATAGGAGAACCTGATACATCTATCATCCCCAAAAACAACTCCAGGAACCAGGGCAACTGAGGCCTCATCAAGTAGATATTCACAAAACTTGGTTGAATTGTTTATTTTGTCTGTGTAAAGGGCATCTACCCTGGGAAATACATAAAAGGCCCCTGTTGGTATAGGGCATACAACCCCTTTGATCTCTTGAATCCTTTTTACAATGTAATCCTTTCTTTCTATAAATTTCTCTCTATTTTTTTCTAAAAAGCCCAAATCACCTGTCAAAGCCTTTAATGTGGCCATCTGTGCAATAGAACAAACATTGGATGTGGACTGTCCCTGGAGCTTTGAGAAATTTTTTATCACCTCTTCATGGGCAATTACATATCCCACACGCCAACCAGGTATTGCAAAACTCTTTGAAAGTCCATTTACAATTGCCACATTCTCAGGATATCTTACAAACCACTTGGATGCTGAAGTAGGTTTTGCTGGGGGATATACCAATTGATCATATATCTCGTCAGAAATTATAAATAAATCTTTGGAAATAGCCCACTTGCATATTTCATCGAATTGCTCTTGAGAATAGTGACACCCCGTTGGATTTGAAGGAGTATTTAAAATTAATATCTTGGTTTTTGAAGTGAGATATTTTTCTAGATCCTCCTTTGTCACAAAAAAATTGTTTTCTGCTTCAGTGGGAACAATTACTGGTTTTCCATCCGCAAGCAATACCATATCAGGATAGCTGAGCCAGCATGGAGCAGGGATTAATACTTCATCCTCAGGATCTAACAAGATCTGCATTAAATTATAAAGCCCTTGTTTACCTCCATTTGTAATTATTATATTTTGTCTCTTTGCATCAATTGAGTAAAATTTATTGTAATATCCACAGATTGCATCCAGAACCTCAGGAAGTCCAGCTGCTGGAGTATATTTTGTCATGACTTTATCTATGGCCTCCCTTGCCCCATTTAATACACTCTCGGGAGGAGCAAAATCTGGTTCCCCCACAGCAAGACTGATCACCTCTTTGCCCTGTGCCCTGAGCTCAGCTGCCTTTGCATTAATAGTCAAGGTTGCAGAAGGCTTAACTTTTTGAATTCTCTGTGAAAATTTTACCATTTTCCTCATTCCTTATTTCTCACCTTTTTAATTTTAGTTGAATTTTTATATAATGCCAGAAAGATACATAACTTTTGTATTGAATTTTTTTGACACATATGCAATCAAGATGTTTAACACATTTTAAAATACCTGTAAACACAGCATATAACCCAAATTTTCGATTTATCTAATTTAAGCCTGCAAGACCCCTACCTTTAGGTAGGGGAGGATGTCAAAAATAATGCAGTATTGAAGCATCTGTGACCCTATTTTAACACCATTAATTCTTGGATAAATGTATGGAAGCCAATAGATTAATCTTTCCCTCTGGATTAAAACAACCTTTAAATGGATTTAAATTTTCTGTGGATTCTATATTTTTATCCTGCTTTGTATCTGTCAAAAATAAAGACAAAATTATGGATTTAGGCTGTGGATGTGGAGTAATCTCTTTTGGTATTTTACTTAAAAATAAAGACAAAGATATTAAGATATGGGGTGTTGATTCAGATAAAGAAATGATTAGATGTGCACAGATAAATGCAAATCAACTTAAATTAAATGATTCTTTTCATCCTATGTTATTAGATTTAAGAGAGATAAAAAAATGCAATACATTTGGTGCTGAAGAATTCTCAATAGTAGTTATGAACCCTCCTTATAGAAATACAGAATCTGGAAGGCTGTCTCCAATAATAGAAAAAAATATGGCACGATTTGAACAACAAGCTACTTTAGAAGATTTTATATCTATTGCCACCTACTTACTTAAAAATAAAGGGAAATTATATATTGTTTACCTTTCTGAACGAATAAATTATTTATTTTCACTTTTAAAAACTTACAATT
>Ga0256842_1000981_pt1 | contig 24293 bp, 15 predicted proteins | sample 4559240metaG_FD_185973 | JGI IMG/M metagenome (GOLD analysis project Ga0256842, IMG submission 185973) | Hydrothermal vent microbial communities from Guaymas Basin, Mexico - 4559-240 | ecosystem: Environmental > Aquatic > Marine > Hydrothermal vents | place: Mexico: Guaymas Basin | collected... | reverse complement strand
AATTCAGCAACCGGGATGGTGAGGAGCTCTTTCTTCTTCGCCTTCATGATATTCGGCAAAGTCGGATAGCGGGGAGTATTGAGACCCAGCTGACAAGTCACCAGTGCTGGTGCCTTGGTCTTGACCAGGGCCTTAACCCCACCTTCCAGCTCCCGCTTGGCACTGATTTGACCAGCGTCGAAAGCGAAATCAACCGCGGTAGAGATACTCGGTATTCCCAGCATCTCGGCGACTAAAACCCCAACTTGGGCACTACCACGATCCTGCGATTGCATCCCGGTAAAAATGAGTTCAAAATCTTTATCTTTAGCAAACTCGGCAATGATCGATGCGATTTCAAAGGGATCTTTCAGGTGAGAGTTATCATCTGCAACATGCACCCCGCGATCACACCCCATGGCCAGGGCTTTTTTCATCGTCTCCTGAACCTGTTGCCGGCCGATACACAGAACTGTCACATCAGAGCCCGCAACCTGTTCTTTAAGCTGAACCGCCTGCTCAACGGCGTACTCGTCGTATTCGTTCATCCGCCAGGCCAGATCGGCATCTTCGTACCAGTTACCAGCGCCATTCACTTTAAATTTCGATTCCATATCTGGAACCTGCTTGATACAGACCAGTATTTTCATTGTTTCTCTCCTTTTTTCGTTTAACCGGCAATTCTTTCGACCAGTATTTCAGCCAAATCTTTGGGTTTGAGTTGTTCATCCAGTTCTGCTCCTTTGACACCATCTTCAAACATGGTCAGGCAGAACGGGCAATTGGAAACCAGTTGTGAGGCTCCGGTTTCGCCCGCCATTCGAACCCGTTTGATATTGATCCGACTGCCAAGGTTTTCTTCAGCCATGATGCGTCCGCCTCCGGCACTGCAACAGAATGACTCGCTCCGATTCTTAGCCATCTCGGTGATGGTGCCGCCCGCCGCCGCAATCAGTTGCCGCGGTGCCTCATAAATATCGTTGTGACGCCCGAGATAGCAGGAATCGTGATAGGTGCAGTCAAAAGCGGTTGGATTAAGTTTAAGTTGACCACTGCTGACCAACTGTTCAAGAAAGCGGGTATAGGTTTCAACTTCGATATCAAAGTCAAAATCACGATAATCTTTGGCCAGAGTGTTAAAACAGTGGGGGCAGCTGGTCACAATTTTTTTGATGCCGTAGCCCTTGATCAGTTCAATGTTCTCCTGCGCCAAGGTCTGATAGAGGTATTCGTTCCCCATTTTACGCATCGGTTCACCACAGCACTTCTCTTCTTTGCCGAGAATGCCAACCTTAATTCCAGCGGCCTGACACAATTTGACAAAGGCTTTGGCTATCTTGATATTGCGGGCGTCAAAGGAGGCGTAACAGCCGACAAAATAGAGAATGTCAACATCGGCATCTTCGGCCAATGTCTTGATATCGAGACCTTTGGCCCAGTCACCGCGACTGGCATAACCACTGCCTAATGGGTTACCGTTGACTTCGGTCTGTTCCATGGCGGTCATCACTTCTTCGCCGGGGAATTCGCCCTCCATCAGGACCAGATTACGCCGGAGTTCAACGACCTTACCGACATGATCGATGCTGGCCGGACAAATGTCCTGACAGGCACGGCAGGTGGTACAGGACCAGATGGCGTCTTTATCACAAATATCTATCAGGCTGGCATCCGGATTGGTAAAAGCGGCCTCACCGATCTGATTGACCAGCTGCATCGGTGAAAGCGGCTTTTCGGTGTTATAGGCCGGGCAGCGATCCTGACAGCGCTTACACAGGGTGCAGGCATCGGTGTCGAAGATATCTTTCCAGGTCAAATCGGCAACCTTGCTGGCACCGAAACTTTCGGCGTCTTCATCTTCGAGGTCGAGACTGACCAGCTTTCCAGTCGGACCAAGATCGGTAAACAGATAATTAAGACTGGTGGTGAAGATATGACGGAACTTAGTGAACGGAATGGCGACAATAAAGGCCATGACCAGCAACAGGTGGAACCACCAGACAGTGGTGTGCAGTGAGCGCAGTGCCACCTCATCCATCCCGGCGAACCCTTTAGCGAAGAGCAGACCAACCGGCGACCAGAGTGCCAGCGGAGTCCCCATCTCGGTCGCTGCCATGCGTGCCCCTTCGATAACAAAGCCACTGATCAGGATGGCGAACAACAGGCCATGCATGATGAGATCGTCCGACTTGCTCTCCAGTCCCTCGGGACGAACAATGTAGCGGCGCACCAGCAACCCGCCAAGCATGATGATCGCGCAGAGTCCGGCAAGATCAAGGACAATGGAAAAGAGGAGATAAAAGGTACCGGTCAGAAATTTATAACCGAACAGCAGATCGGTGAAATCAGCCTGTAATACAATCAAACAGGTGCCGAGAAACAGCAGAAAAAAGCCCCAGAAAAATATGCCATGAGCCAGCCCCGGCCCCTTGACGCGGATAACTTTGCTCTGGAGCAATACATTTTTGATCATGCCGCTGATTCGCGCCGGCAATTGGTCGAGTCGTTCCAGTGGCTTGCCCAGCTTATAAACCTTGACTCGCGCTTTAAAGGTGTAAACCAGCACGGCAATGGCGGCAATGGTCAATAAATACATCGGCAGCAAAGTCGTTACGCCGTGACCAACATTCCAATATATTTCGCGGGTGAATTCCATCCTGCTTCCTCCCGGTTCAACGGCAGATCAGCGAGCCGATGACGACACGTTGAATTTCATTGGTTCCTTCGTAAATTTCGGTAATCTTGGCATCACGCATCATCCGTTCAACGGGAAAATCGCGGGTATAACCGTAACCACCGAGAACCTGAACAGCTTTGGTTGTTACGTACATAGCCGTTTCCGAAGCATGCAGCTTGGCCATTGCCGACTCTTTTGAGTAAGACAACCCTGCGCTGGCGCGATAGGCTGCCTGATACACCACCAGCCGGGCTGCCTCGATCTGGGTTGCCATATCTGCCAGCATAAACTGAATTCCCTGAAAACGGGTAATGGTCTGGTCGAACTGTTTGCGCTCTTTTGCGTAATCGACAGCAGTATCAAAAGCACCCTGGGCAATCCCGAGAGCCTGAGCGGCAATCCCGATACGTCCGCCGTCCAAAGTTTTCATCGCAACCTTGAAACCCTCACCCTCAGGGCCAAGGAGGTTTTCGGCAGGAATGCGACAGTTATCAAATACGAGCTCGCGCGTCATTGATGCACGGATGCCCATTTTTGATTCTTTCTTACCAAAAGTGAATCCCGGGGTATCCTTTTCAACAATGAACGCGCTGATCCCGTGATGCTTTTCGGCGTCCTTGTCACTCCGGGCAAAAACGATATAGATTTCGGCCCCGCCACCGTTAGTCGTGAAAATTTTTGCCCCGTTCAAAACCCAGTCATTCCCATCACGCACCGCCGTCGCCCGAGTCCCCCCGGCATCTGAACCTGCAGAAGGTTCAGTCAGAGCAAAAGCTCCCATTTTTGAACCTTCAGCTAATGGAACAAGATATTTCTGTTTCTGTTCTTCGGTGCCAAACATCCAAATCGGGTTTGCGCCGAGAGACAAGTGCGCTGAAAGGGTCACCCCGGTAGAAGCGCAGACCCGCGACAACTCCTCTACGGCAATTGCATAGCTGACATAATCGGCATCAGCACCACCATACTTTTCAGGAAAAACGATGCCGGTCAACCCGAGTTCAGCCAGCTTGTCAAACATCAGTTCCCGATCAAAGCGCTCCTCTTCATCACGCTCTTTAGCACCTTCAACCAACTCTTTTTCTGCGAAGGCACGAACCGTTTCACGAATCAGGTTCTGTTCTTCGCTCAGTTCAAAATTCATAAGCTCTCACCCTTTTTTATTTGTTGATAAATTCGGCACTGCGTTTTTCGATAAATGCCAGCATGCCCTCTTTTTGATCTTTAGTCGCAAACAACAACCCGAACAAGTTCCCTTCGTAAGCCAGGGCCTCATTCAATGACATATCGAGACCTTTACCAATAGCTTCCTTAGCCATTGCGACACCTACTCCGCCATTGGCCGCTATTTTCCGGGCCGCCTTGTGGGTCATATCAAGCAATTCTTCTGCTGCAAATATGTGGTTGACCACACCAAGTTCCGCAGCTCGTGCTGCATCAATCAGACTGCCGGTAAAAATCAGCTCCTTGGCAACGTTGGTTCCAACCAAACGTGACAGCTTTTGCGTGCCACCAAAGCCCGGCATAATGCCAAGGGTCGTTTCGGGGAAACCAAACCTGGCCGACTTGGCGGCATAGATAAAATCACAGGCCAATGCCATTTCAAAACCACCACCAAGGGCATAACCGTTAACGGCAGCAATGACCGGCTGCGGCATAGAGGCAATCAAGTTTAAAATTTCTTGTCCCTGACGCGCAAAGGCGGTGGCGGCAAGGGGATCAAGATCGACCATTTCCTTGATATCCGCCCCGGCGACAAATGCTTTGTTTTCAGCACCTGTCAGAATAACAACCCGCACCGCTGCATCATTGGCAATGGCCTTCAAAGCGGAGGTCAACTCGGTGAGTATCTCCCGATTCAGGGCGTTAAGTTGTTCTGGTCGGTTGATAGTCAACTGCGCTACGCAGCCCTCTACTGATAAAAGCAGATGATTGAATTGCATAGTTCCCTCATAAGTAAGAGTGAGAGCCAAGAAAACATAAGCTTCGCTATACCATGCTCCGTTGTTAAGCACTGCGATCTCAATTGCCGATTTCGGTTCTATCCACCAAACAAAGGGTGTAGCTAAAAATCCTTAGCTAAGCACCGATGGCCACAAATTATATTCACTTTACGTAAAAGTCAAGTCAGAACATAACACTATTCTATAAAAATAGAGGCGTGCTTAATCGGCAGTGAATATAGCGAAAGCCATTCCCGCTGTCATAAACTCCTGTAAATTCAGAAGCTTCCCTGTGGATAAAAAATACTTCCCCCCACTCAGTGGACGTAAAATCAGGCAGTTATGGAGGGAAAAAGTTATGCTGCCGCAAAACTCCCCCCAGAACCAACCGTAACCCCATAAATCACAAAAAAAACCAATAAAATAGCGGACTTCTCTCACTCGATCAGGTATAATCGAGGTCACCACACAAAAGAAAGAAGATCCGCCATGGCCACTATAGCACAACAATCCCTCTTTTCATGGAATGAAATTGAAACCACTTCTGATCTTGATCGTCTGAGCCTGGTCTTATCTGTTCTCCCTGATGAAAAGCTGATGTCCAAGCTCGAACAGAAACGTGGCAAAGGTCGCAATGACTATCCAGTTCGTGCCATGTGGAACAGTTGCCTCGCTGGTATTGTTTTCCAGCATCCATCGGTCGCCTCTTTACGACGGGAGATGCAACGCAATGCTGAATTGCGCCAATGTTGTGGTTATGATCCCTGCCTCGGAATGGATGCAGTGCCAACAGCGCGAGCCTTTAGCAGCTTTCTGCAACATCTGATTCAGGAAGAAAAAGCTATTCAGGAAATATTCAATCAGCTGATTCAGCAACTGTGTGAACATCTTCCTGATCTGGGAACCAACCTTGCCATTGATGGCAAAGCGATCCCTTCTGCCAGTAAACCCATCATGGCACGCGCAGCCTGACCAGAGCAAAGCGAGAACAGTAAAAGGGGCAAGGCAGGCGTATGCCCAAACACGCCCGGGATGAAACAGATAAGATAATAACCAGTTGTAGCACATAGTCGTAACCGTCCGTGCGTTGCCATTCGATCCGACCGTGAATTTAGTCGGACGACTCAAATTTCAATCCAGAATAAGGCTATAGCGGTAATCACTTATTGACAGGGTTTCTTCCAAGGTGTTAACAATTAATAAAAATCGTACGTAAAGGTGAAGAATATGGCAGACAAGGAAGAACCATTGGTCCAAATCGGTGAGCTGGCAAAACAGCTTGGCATCACCACTCGAACTATCCGTTATTACGAAGAAATTGGCTTGATGGGGCTTTCGCAGCGGGTCGGAACCGGGGCGCGGCTCTACAGTCAGGACGATATCCGCCGGCTGAAGTTTATCCTCAAGTTGAAAGAGCTGGGTATCGGTCTGAAAGAGATGCATGAACTGGCTGAACACTTCGATCAGCAAAATCAGCTATTCGACACACAACAGCACCAATTCAAGACTATCGCCCAACGGCTGTTGAAAATTCTCAATTTAAATATCTACAAGATTGATGAAAAAATATCCAAATTATCTTCACTGCGTAAAAATATTGTCGATTACCGTGCCAGGATTCTCGACACGATAAAAGAGCAGGAATCATAATTTTCATCTAGGGGACAACATAAACACTCCTTGAGCTGAATTACCCTTCGCATCAATTAAACTGCGAAAAATCGGCCGCCCTGTTTTCAAAAAAAGCCTTAAATGCTTCGGCAGCTTCCGGGGTAGAGAGGCGCTCCATAAAATATTGGCACTCCTCCACAATAACCTCTGGCACCCCTGCAGCACTGTTTTTTCTCAGCAAATGTTTTGCCAATCGCACTGCCGCTGGTGGCTGTTTAGCAAGCAGTTGTGCCTGGGCCAAGGCGTGGGGGAAAAGCTTGCTGGTACTGAAAACACCATTGACCAATCCAGCCGCACAAGCCGTATCGGCATCCATTGGCTGCCCTAGCAACAACATTTCTGCCGCGCGGGGATAGCCTATCAACCGTGGCAACAGCAGCGAAGAGGCTGCTTCCGGACAAAGTCCTAGATTGACGAAAGGGGTTTGCAGCTTGGTTGCTTCGCCCGCATACACCAGATCGCAATGCAGCAGCATTGTTGTTCCAATACCTACAGCCGGCCCATTGACAGCCGCAACCAAGGGTTTGGTCGCCCGACTGATTGCAATCAAAAATTGAAACACCGGGCTATCTTCACCGGTCGGAGGATGTTCAGCAAAGTCGAGCAAGTCATTGCCACTGGTAAAACAGGTATCACTGCCATGAATCAGCACCACCCGGACTTCGCTGTCTTCCTCAGCCTGTTGCAGCGCCGCCACCATATCTGCATACATCTGGGGAGTGATGGCATTGAGTTTATCCGGACGGTTAATCCCGATACGCAAAACACCGGCTTCTTTAGCAGTTGAAATCAATTCGTCGTTCGAGGCTAAAATCGTCATACTTCTCTCCAGATTTATCGTTTTGACAATACAAGTTACCCGGTGATCCAATTCCCCACCCTAACCATCCCCCACGCCGGAGGGAGGGAATTGCTGGCAGTTGAACAAAGCGGATAATCAATTAAAGTTGTTACAGCGCCTTAGCGATTGCGTAGCCTTGATGGATTGCATCAAAAACCATTGCTGGCTTCAGCGCGTCGCCGATCAGATGACAAGTGATCCCTTTGCGCTCAAGGTCTTCTTGCAGCGGATTGTTTGAGCGCGTTCCCGCAGCCAACACGACCGTGTCGGCCGGATAACTGATCTCTTTGCCGCCCACCTCCACTGTGACCGAAGCAGCACCAATCTCAACCGCTTTAGCCTCAGTCAATGCCTCCACTCCGTAACGTTCCAGATCTTCCAACATCACCCAGCGGGTCGTTTTCCCGAAATTGCTGCCGAGCTTATCAAGCATTTCCAAAAGGACAATTTTTCGGCTGCCGCGGGTCGCCAGGCGACGCAACTCTTCAAGATCTTCAGCCTCATGCACAAGTAAAAACTTCAAGGCCTCGGCCGATAAAGTTCCCTGCTCCGCCAATTCCAAGGCAGTTTCTACTCCAACTGCACCGCCACCAACAATAACCACATTCTGTCCGGCGGTTTTCTTCCCCGATAACAGATCCCAAGCCTGGACGACGTGAGGTAAATCTGCGCCGGGAATCGGCGGGGCCAGCGAAACACCACCAGTTGCCAAAATCACAACATCGGGCTGGAGCTTTTCGACCAACGCGCTATCGGCCCGCGTTCCGAGCAATAATTCAAGCGGCGCCGATTTCACCTGGTAAGCCAGATCCTGCGCCAATTGCACAAACTCTTCCCGGCCCGGAGGAGCCCCGGCAAGGAACAGCTGACCACCAAGCTGGTCACTCTCCTCCAGCAGTGTCACCACATGCCCCTGCTCACTGGCAGCCAGCGCCGCGCTCATACCACCGGGACCACCACCTACGACAAGGACCCGCTGTGCTGCCGTTGCCGGTTTTGTTGTTTGCTCATATTCATGCCCCGCGAGCGGGTTACACAAACACTCAACCGCACGCATTTCGAACAAATGGTCAAAACACGCCTGGGCGCAAGCAACACAGTGGCGGATTTCCTGCTCCCGTCCTTCGCGTGCTTTATTTGGCAGTTGCGGATCGGCAATCAGTGCCCGTCCCATGGCAACCATGTCACAGCTGTTGTCGGCTAAAATTTTACGCGCGGTCTGAGGGTCATTGATGCGATGGCTCGCGATCACCGGGACTTTCACGACTTCACGGATACCCCGTGCCAGATAGGCATAAACCCCGCGTGGAACTTTGGTCTGTATCTGTGGAACGCGTGACTCGTGCCAGCCAACATTGACACATAAGGCATCGGCACCAGCCTGTTCAAGCTGCCGGGCAAATTCATACATCGCTTCACGACCGATACCGTGCGGCATAAAATCGTTACCGTTGATGCGGACGATAATTGGAAATTCGTCAGAAACAGCGGTACGCACGGCACGCATGACGTCCAAGCCAAAACGCATCCGGTTTTCAAGCGAGCCGCCGTATATATCGTCGCGCTGGTTTGACAGCGGTGAAAGGAAAGCGCTGATCAGGTAACCGGTACCCGCTAAAATCTCTACGGCATCGAACCCTGCCTGTTGTACTCGCACCGCTGCTGCAGCGAAAGCAGCAACGGTCGTTTCGATTTCAGTAATACTCATTTCATGCGGCTTTTCGCCCGTCAACCGCGATGCAACCGGAGAAGGACCGACCGGCTGTTTTCCTCCCAGCAGCATCGAATGGTTATAGCGGCCAGCATGGTTGATCTGCACCGCACTTCGCGCTCCATTTTCCTTGATTGTCATTGCCAGGCGGGTCAGCCCGGGAATAAATTTATCGTCATGTGCGCCGATATGCATTGGATTGGCCGCCAATTCATCCACCGAGGCATAGCCGACACTGATCATTCCAGCACCACCCCGTGCCCGCTCGGCGTAAAACTCAAGGAGCTGTTCGGTGACCTGATACCGGCGACACATGTTCAAATGCATCGCCGGCATGTAGATGCGGTTGGCTATTTCCAGCTGGTTAATCGTGATGGGCGAAAACAATAGATCTTTTGACATCATGCCTCTCAGTGACTCAATTTATGACCAGAAAACCGGCGCGATCCCGGCGACAACCGAGAACCCGCCGGGCAGCTGCGAATTATTTTGTCACGAAGGCAACGGATCGACGCTAATCGACGATCCGTTGCTCGGGGTTTGACAGACTAAAACAGGTATTTTTCGTTTTCGAGAGCTGCAGCAGCCAAAGTCCGTTTGGCCTGCAACAGTCCGGAGGCATCGTACTTGGTGAAACGTCTGACTCCGGAGAGAATCATCGTCAGAGTGTCGCCCTCTTCGACATAAAACGCCCCTTTCTTGGCTGCAGACTCAACAACCTCTGCTGCTCGGAAAGTGCAGACTTTAACTGCCGCCAACAGCAACTGCTGTTTTGCTTCACTGGTTTGAGAGTAGTTTTTCTCGGCTCGCAGAACCGCACTTTCAAGGGCAAATATCTGAATAGCAATGTCGGCTGCTGCCATTAAAATCTCTTGCTCGTTCTGCAGCTTATCCATAAATTTCTGTACCGCTGAGCCGGCAAGGATCAGGAACATGGTCTTTAAGTTTTGCAGCAGAGCTTTTTCACTGGCAAATGGGACGCTATCATCGATTTCATCAAATGATGGGGTCATCAATGCCTCAAAGGCCTCCATGGCTTTGGCCTGAAGCGGCAATTCACCCTTCAGCGATTTCTTCAGAATCATCCCCGGAATCAGAAGGCGGTTGATCTCGTTGGTTCCTTCAAAAATCCGGTTAATCCGCTCATCCCTGTAGTAGCGTTCCACCGGATACTCACTGACAAAACCATAACCACCATGAATCTGTAACACTTCATCAACTGTGCGAGCTAGCACCTCACTACAGTACACCTTGGAAATCCCACACTCGGGAGCATACTCTTCAATCCCTTTGAGATATTCCTCGTAATAGTTGTCGATACCCTTTTCGATCGACGCTAATTTATTGTCGAGCAGTCCCGCCAAGCGATAAACCAGCGACTCAGCAGCAAAAATATCGGCGGTGCAATCGGCAATTTTTTCCTGAATCGCACCAAAACTCCCGATCGTTCTCCCAAACTGCTTACGCTCATTAGCGTACTTAATGCCATCGACTAGAGCCATTTTTGACGCTCCAGTCACACCGGCGCCAAGCTTGAAACGACCGATATTCAACGAATTGAAAGCGATCTTGTGCCCCTTGCCGATTGTTCCAAGGACATTTTCAACCGGAACTTTGCAATTATCGAGAATAATCTGGGTCGTTGATGACCCCTTGATCCCCATTTTTTTCTCTTCGGGACCGACGACCAGACCTTCAAACTCACGCTCAACCAAAAAAGCGGTGAAGTGTTGCTTGTCAACTCTGGCAAAAACGGTATACAGCTTGGCAAAAGAACCATTGGTGATAAACTGCTTGGTTCCATTGAGGATGTAGTATTTTCCATCGTCCGAAAGGGTCGCACTCGCCTGCGCGCCTAGGGCATCACTACCTGAACCTGGCTCGGTCAGGCAGTAGGCGGAACACCATTCGCCGGAGATAATTTTATCCAGATATTTTTCTTTCTGCTCCGGAGTACCGTAATAGATCAAAGGCAGAGTACCAATCCCGGTGTGGGCAGCAAAAGCGACAGAAAAAGAGCCACTGTACGCTATTTTTTCACCTACCAGCATACTGGTTGCCTTGTCCAGTTCAAGTCCCCCCTCTTCTTCAGGGGCATCCATCATCAGCAGTCCCAGTTCACCACACTTACGCATCCCCTCAACGACATGTTCGAAATTCTGTGCCTCGATTTCGTCATGATGTGGAATGATCTCATTCTCAACAAATTGCTCGGTTGTTTCGGCGATTGTCCGCTGCTCATCGGTAAAATCTTCCGGTGTGAAAATTTCGTTGCAATCGGCTTCAGCGATCAGATATTCACCGCCCTTGTAAAATTTCTTTTCCATAATTAATTACCTCATCTATAAAAAGTCTTGGTCTGGTTCCACAAGGAGAACCTACATCTTTTCAAAAATCCCGGCTGCGCCCATGCCGCCACCGATACACATAGAGACGACTCCGTACTTGCTATCACGCCGCCCCATCTCTGCGAGAAGGGTTGCGGTGAGTTTCGCCCCGGTGCAACCGAGGGGATGCCCTAACGCAATGGCACCACCATTGACATTGACGATGTCGGGATTCAATCCCAGCTCACGCACAACTGCCAACGATTGGGATGCGAAGGCTTCGTTTAATTCGATCAGTCCGACATCATCCAGTTTCAAACTGGCCAGTTTAAGTGCCGCAGGAATCGCTTCCATTGGCCCGATACCCATGATTTCAGGCGGGACACCGCGAACCGCAAAAGCGACAAAGCGGGCAACCGGATCGCAACTGAGTTTCTTCAGATAATCTTCAGATACAACCAGCACCGCTGCGGCACCATCGGTCATCTGCGAAGAGTTTCCAGCGGTAACGCTGCCACCCAGTTTAAAAGCAGGCTTGAGTTTAGCCAGCCCGTCCAGTGTCGTGTCGGCGCGGACTCCATCATCAATTGCAACCGTCTCGTTGTGTTTTTTTACTTTGATACCGTTAACTGCAACATGCTCGATAGCGACAGGAATGATCTCATCATCAAAGTTCCCGGCAGCAATAGCAGCAGCAGCTTTTTGATGGCTTGCCAAAGCAAAAGCATCCTGGTCTTCGCGACTGATATTGTACTTGCTTGCTACCAGTTCAGCCGTGGTTCCCATTGCCGCATAGCTTTCCGGCCAGGTTGCCATTAATGATGGGTTTGCGCTGTATTTATTGCCGCCCATCGGAACCATGCTCATCGATTCGGCACCGCCAGCAATGATACAGTCAGAAAAACCCGCCATAATCCGCTCTGCGGCGCTGGCAATACTCTGCAATCCAGAAGAACAGAAGCGGTTAACCGTCTGCGCCGGAACCTGAACCGGAAGCCCCGCTTTCAGGGCGGCAATTCGCGCCATGTTCATCCCCTGCTCACCTTCAGGGAAGGCACAACCGATGATAACGTCATCGACGTCGTTGCCATCGATCCCGGTACGGTCAATCAGTCCGCTGATGGCTGCTGCAGCCAGATCGTCGGGGCGCGTATCTTTAAATTTACCTTTTTTAGCGCGGCAACCGGGGGTGCGATAGGCTGCCAGAATATAAGCTGTTTTCATTGTTTGTCTCCTCGTTTTCGTAAGGGCCGGCTCCTGTGCCTGCCCAGGGCGGCCACAGGGGGGTCGCCCCTACAAATTCAAATTATTAATTCCGCAGCGGCTTACCTTTTTTGAGCATATGCTGAATCCGCTCGGCTGTCTTTTTGTTGCCGCATAATTTCAGGAAGCCTTCACGCTCTAAATTGAGGAGATAGTGTTCGCTGACCAACGTCCCGGCAGGAACATCACCACCACAAATAACATCGGCAATAACTGCCCCCATGGTCGCCTCATACTCTGTGGCAAAACCGCCTTGAGCAAAGTTCCACAACTGGCTCTTGATACTGGCAGCGACACTGCGTCCGGGAGCCGGGATCGCCTCTTCCGGTTTGCCGGGACGATAATTGCAGGCTAAAGCCAGCACCTTTTGTTTGGCGTCGGCAATCAAGCGGTCAAAATTCATGGTGATTGAATCACCTTCCCGCAAGAATCCGAGGCCACGCATCTCGGCCGCAGACATCGAAACCTTGGCCATGCCGATATTCTGGAAATTCTTGAACAAGAACGGTGAGACATCGGTATCGTACTGTTTCGCCAGCTTGACAGCGCGCAGACACATCTCTTTGGTACCACCACCTGCGGGGAGAAGACCGACACCGATTTCGACAAGTCCCATATAGGTTTCGGCATAGGCGTTGATCGCATCGGCGTGGAGGGAAAATTCACACCCGCCTCCGAGCGACATTCCAAAGGGAGCCGCAACGACTGGAACTTTTGCGTATTTGATCCCCATCGTCGCTTTCTGAAAGGCCCTGACCGCCAGATCGATATCTTCGTAAGCCCCCTCGGCCAGCGCGACAGCCATCAGCATCAGGTTGGCACCAACAGAAAAATTGACTCCTTGGTTTCCAACCACCAGACCGACACCCTGCTGTTCGGCACGCTTTATCGCTTTATGGGTCATTGCCAGAATATCACCCGTGATGGCATTCATTTTGGAATGAAATTCCAGCCCGAATACCCCGTCACCAAGATCAAGGAGCGAGCAATTGCCGGTTTTTTCAACCACGCCGCCGGCTTTTTTAAGAATCTGCAGATTTATTTCGCCTGCGACCGGCTGAATGTCACGGTATTCTCGAGAGAGCAGGTCAAAATAGTACTTTTTACCATCCTCAAATTTGTAGAAGCGTTCGACACCTTGCAATCCCTCCGGAACCGCGATTCCGTCCTTTTCGGCACGTTTCACAAAAGCCGCGACCCCGATGGCGTCAAGCATCTCAAAGGGGCCAATTTCCCAGTTAAAACCCCACTTCATCGCGTTGTCGATATTGACGATATCGTCAGCAATTTCGGGGATACGATTGACAGTGTAAATCAACGTATCGCGCAGAGAACGCCAGGCAAATTCAGCACCCTTATCCTTGCCACTGACAACCGTTTTTACTTTCAGAGCCGGATCATCGATCATCTTGACTGCGGCAACCGAAGGATATTTTGGTTTTTCCACCGGCTTGAACTCTCCGGTTAAATAATCGTAGTAAAGTATCTGCCGCTTCCCGTCGACCATCTCTTTTTTATAAAAACCCTGCTTACTCTTGTTTCCTATCAGACCATTACTGATCATCTTCTCCATAAACTCTGGTACTTTGAAGGTGTCACGACTTTCATCGTCCGGCAGCAGCTCATAGGTGTTACGACAGATGTGCGCCAGAGTATCTATTCCGACTAAGTCGGCAGTACGGAAAGCCGCCGAACCGGGACGAGCAGTAGCCGGGCCAGCAACGCTATCGACCTCTTCAACCGTCATTTCGAGGTCGAGCATGTGCTCAACACCTTTAAAAATGGCAAAAACACCGATACGATTGGCAATAAAATTCGGGGTGTCTTTGCCGTAGACAATCCCCTTACCCAGACGCTGGCTGATAAATGTCGCCATATCCGTAACGATTTGCGGATCGGTATATTTGCTGGAAACAATTTCGAGCAAACGCATGTAGCGTGGGGGATTGAAAAAGTGAGTCACCAGAAAGTTCTTACGAATTTCCGGAGGCAGAACCTCGGCCATTTCATTGACCGATAGACCGCTTGTATTGGTTGAGAGAATGGCCCCCTCGGCAAGATTTGGTACCAGCTTGGTAAGAAGGTCCTTTTTAATCGGCATGTGCTCGATGACAACCTCAATCACCCAATCGCAGGTTTTCAACTTATCCAGATCGTCTTCTAGGTTCCCAACGCTGATCTGACCGGCGTACTCCGGCAGATAAAACGGAGCGGGTTTCATTTTCAACAGCCCGGCTAGACCATTTGCGGCGATACGGTTTCGTACCTGTGGGCTTTCCAGGGTTAAACCCTGCTTCTCTTCAGCCCCGGTCAATTCTCTGGGAACGATGTCAAGCAGCAGCACGTCGAGTCCGGCATTAGTGAGATGAGCGGCGATTGTCGCCCCCATAACACCAGAACCAAGGACGGCAACACGATTAATTTGCCTCATTTTTTTCCTCCATGATCAGTTTTCGGTTGGGCACTCTGGCCGTTACCGTTGTGCAGATAGAGATGTTCAATCCTATCCTTATACATCTCGTAAATAACTTTTCGTTTCAATTTGAGTGTTGGGGTCAATTCTCCTCCATCGGTAGAAAATTCACGCGGCAGCAAAACAAACTTTTTGATCGTTTCATAAGAAGGAAGCTCACTGTTAAATTGCTTTACGCGCTCCTCATACAGCTGTTGAACCTGAGGATTTGCAACCAGATCATCTATACCCAGATAATTAATCTGCTTTTCTTTGGCAAATTCGATCAAGCGCTCTAAATTCGGGGTCAATAAAGCAACCAGATATGGCTTCCGGTCGCCGAATAAATAGACCTGGGAAATATACTTGTCTAACTTAAGTAAATTCTCCAACGGTTGCGGGGCGATATTCTTACCCCCAGCTGAAACAATAATCTCTTTTTTACGATCAACGATATAGACGTACCCCTCCTCATCAATCTTTGCGATATCTCCAGTCTTGAACCAACCATCGACAAATGCCTCTTTAGTGGCCTCTTCATCTTTAAAATATCCGCGCATCATTTGTGGCCCCTTGATTAACAGCTCGCCGTCATCTGCCAACTTGAACTCTGTTTCATTAAGGGCCTTGCCGACAGAGCCAAAGCGAACCTCGTAGAGGCTATTCAGAGTTACTGCCGGACTAGTTTCGGTCAGGCCGTAGCCTTCAAAAACCGGAATACCGATAATCCACATGAATTCATTGATCGTTTTGTCCAAGGGGGCACCGCCGGAAATGAAGAATTTCAGTTGTCCTCCGAAGCGGTTACGCACTTTACGGAAAAGCAGTTTATCGTAGAATTTATATTTCAGCCCGAGAAGTCCAGTTGGTTGCCGCTTGACATATTTCTGATAAACATACTCCCGACCCGTTTCGACCGCTTTATGAAACAGTTGACGCTTTGCCGGGGGCATCTGGTGGACATTCTCGTATATCCGCGAATAAATCTTTTCAAACAGGCGCGGAACACTGACCATAGCATTGGGCTTAATTTCCGCAATATTTTCAACAACCGTGCTGACATCTTCGGCAAAAGCAACATGCCCACCGCTCATCAGAACGGCATAATAACCAGCTGTCCGCTCCAGTACATGGCTGAGAGGGAGAAAACTCAAAAAAGTGCCCTGCATCTCGATTTCCCCGGCGCGTTGCAAACCATACCAGGCATCAATTAAAACGTTATACTGGGTCAGCATCACCCCTTTGGGGATACCGGTCGTCCCGGACGTATAGATGATGGTGAGCAAGTCAGCGGAAGCCACCCGAGCTAAATCGCTCTCGATTTGCTCCTTTTCTTTGTCCTGAATCGGATAAGAAATTTCGGAAAGTTGATACAGGGTATAGACAGGAAGGTGGCGCTCACCAAGAAAGCGCTCAAAAGAAATAACCAACTCAACGTCTGGAATCTGATCGCGAACCGCCAGTAATTTTTCATACTGCACCCGGTCAGAAACAAAGACAATTTTTGCACCACTGTGATTAATAACATACGCAGCCTGCGCTCCGGTGTTGGTCGCATATATCGGAACGGTAATCCCCAGCGCACATTGAATCCCAAAATCGGCAATAGCCCATCCGGCACGGTTCTCAGAAAAAATCGCGACGGGATCTCCCGGCTGCATCCCCGCCTTACGCAATCCCCGCGCCGCCATCAGCATCCGCGTATAAAACTCTTGATAGTTGAGGGTCAGGTAGGCACCACTTCGCTTATAGCTGATCGCCGGACGATCGGCATATCTTTCTGCATTGATTTGCAGCATCTGCGGAATTGAGCGGTAAGGAAGTTTTTTTGTCTCGACGTTTGTCATTTCAGTCTCTTCAAATTTATCAATATTAAAGTTAATCTCAAAACATCTTTAGCCAAAAAGAAAGAGGCATTCTAAAACACGATTATAGTAAATCGATCCCCATTGTACTTACTTTTACGTTCACATCAACAAAAAGACGGCATTTTTTATATTTTTGCTTTTTGTTGACACTTCTCCTTCAGGCATGAGGGTGATTGCAACTTGCCAAGTGAGACTTTTGCGGTTAAAAAAGGCTGCAACTTCCCCTCATTCCGACCCTCTCTAGACAGCGTGAGAGTCGGAATGAGGGGGAAGACAAGGTTAGTCAGATAAATTTTCTGTCTTTGTTTTCGGCAGTAAAAAATATGCCAAAGCTGGAAGCAGCAGAATAGCTCCAAGCATATTGACCAGAAACATAAAGGTCAGCAGAATACCCATATCAGCCTGAAACTTGAGGGGGGAAAAAATCCATGTTGCGACACCGATAGCAAGGGTGACTCCGGTAAATACAACACCGTTTCCGGTAATCGCAAGGGTATGCAGGTAAGCTTCCTGCAAAGTCTGCCCTTTTCTCAGATAACTGCGCAAGCGACTGAATATATAAATACCGTAATCGACACCGACGCCAACCCCCAGAGCAACAACGGGCAGAGTTGAAACTTTCAAGCCGATTTGAAGGATACTCATCAGCGCATAAGCAAGCAGAGAAACGAGGCCAAGGGGTAGGATGATGCAAAGAACGGCCCTGAGCGAGCGGAACTCATAGAAGCAAAGGAGAATTATCGCCCCAAAAACATAGAGCAGGATTGGAAACTGTGCAGCAGAAACCTCTTCATTGGTTGCCGCCATAACACCGACATTGCCGGTCGCCAAGCGGAAAGTGACATCTTCGGTGCCATATTGATTTCGATATTTTTTAACTTCAGAGACAATATTATCAATCGTTTCGGCTTTGTGATCTTTAGTGAAAATCATCACCGGCATAACACTGCAATCAGAGTTCAGCAAGCCGCTGCTGGTTGGAATATAGCCCACAGCCTGAACCATGGTAGATTGATTACGCGGCAAAACCCGCCATTTCAGACTTCCCTCATTCCAACCAGCATTGATCACTTTGGCAATTCCCGGCAGCCCGATAACCGACTGTACCCCGTCAACGTTATTCATGTGCCAAGCGAAACGATCAATGGCGGTCATAATATCGTAATCGATACACCCATCTGGTTTGGTTTCAACTATCACGGTAATAAGGTCAACACCTATAGAGAATTTTTCGGTGATCACCTTACTATCCTGATTGTAACGCGAATCTGTTCGCAGTTCAGGAACACCGCGGTGCATGTCGCCAATTTTGACATCAGAGCCTTTCCAGAGGCCAAAACCAAGCAGAGCGATAGCAACCGCAATAATCACAGTCGCAGATTTCGGCTCTGCTGCCCGCTCAAAGAAACCCCAGACAGGCCTTAACAATTGTGCTTGCTGATCAACTCGACGTTTATAGCGGCGTCCGGTTTTAACGTAAGAAAGAAGAATCGGCAGCAGAATCAGATTGGTCAAGATAATAACGGCAACCCCAAGACTGGCCGTCACCGCCATTTCTTGAATTACCCTGATATCAATTAAATAGATCGTAATAAAACCAATGGTATCACTGGCCAGGGCGATGGTACCGGGGATAAGAAGTTGACGGAAACTCGCTTTAGCCGCTTCCAGACGATCCGCGCCCGCACGAACCTCAGCCGTATTGGCAGTAATCATCTGCACCGCATGACTGACACCAATGGCGAAAATCAGAAAAGGAACCAACAATCCCATTGGATCTATGCCATAACCAAGAATCGGCAGTAATCCAAGTTGCCAGATAACCGCAGTGAGTGAACAACTGAGTGGAATCAAGGTAAGAATCAGGGATCGTGTATAGAGAAACACCAACAAAGAGGTAATCAGGAAAGCAATAAAGAAAAACAATATGACACGTTTTGCCCCATCGGCAATATCTCCGATGACTTTGGCAAAACCGATGATATGCACATCAATCTTATCACTTTGATACTTGTCTCTTATCTTCTCTTCAAGCAGGTGTGAAACCTTTATAAAATCGAGCTTTTCCCCAGTCGCCGGATCAATTTCTAACAGTTGGGCACTGATCGCCGCGCCGGTGAAATCGTTGGCAACAAGACGCCCGAGAATCCCTGCCTTAAGAATATTTTTGCGGACCTTTTCCAGTCCTTCCGCAGTAACGTCAAAATCGGCCGGGATAACGTTGCCGCCAGCAATTCCGTCCTCGACAACCTCAGTAAAACGGACATTGGGAGTAAACAGCGAACTGACCTGCGCACGATCAACCCCGGGAATAAAAAAAACATCGGCTGTCGCAGCTTCCAGAGTTTTAAAAAATTCGGGGGTAAAAATATCGCCTTGCTTAGCCATCAAGGCAATCAGAATCCGGTTGGCACCACCAAATTCTTTGCGATACTCAACATAGGTCTGCATATACTCATGCTTAAGCGGCAGCAGTTTGCTGAACCCGGCATCAATCCGCAGATTGGTCACAGAATAGGCCATCAGCAGAGTTATCAGAACAAAAAAGCCCAGGAAAATACGCCGATTATTAAATATGAGCTTTTCAAGTCCCGACTTAAAAAAATTAACCATCATTTGAATCTCCTGCCATTACCTATTTCTTTATTGAAAAAATTTTATCCAGAGCCAATTTTGCAACCCCAAAGTTTCCAACCGCAATGATATTGCCATCAGCGGCCTGCATTAATTTGCTGAAACCTTTGCGCTCTGGGTCCTGCAAAAAATTAAAACTGTCCCCATTATCCTGACTGGTTAACAGAGCTCCCGCTAAACCGGCAATGACTATAGTTCCATCTTCCAGTTGCAATCCACTGGTCAAACTTGCCTCTGTTCCGGTTTCAACTTCAGTCCAGGTTTCCCCGGCATCATCAGAGCGATACAGGTGTCCTCGTAAGCCAAACAGCAGTAATCTTCCGTTTTCAGCAGGGAAAATACTAAAAAAGGAGCCCTGATATCCCGTCTCCAACAGGGTCCATTTTTGACCCTGGTCTTCTGAACGGTAGACACATCCAGCTTCCGCAGCGATAAACAATTGCTCCCCGATAGCAATAATTTTGTTTAAATGAAAATCATCCTCGCTGATCCAGCGTCCTTCCCAGCTGCTACCGCCATCAAAAGATTCCAGAAATTGGCCGTAGGCCCCGATAGCATAGCCATGCTTGTTATTAAGAAAAATGATATCTAGCAAAGGACTTTCTGCCTCACGATTTTCGTAAACCAGTTCCCATGTTTTTCCACCATCTCTGGTGCGCAGAATGACCTGATCGTGGCCGACAACCCAACCGTTCAGGCGATCGCTAAAATAGATACCTGTTAGCGTTGCCCGTGTCGGCACCTGGGACTGGCTCCAACTGTCGCCATTGTCCTCACTTATAAGAATATGACCGCGCTCGCCAACAGCGATCAGGGTATTTTCAACCCGCTGTGCATCAAGAAGCAGTGAACGGGTTGCCAGCGGGGCTATCACTGCTGTTTCACTACCGCTGGCTGGGGTGCCATAAGCCAGGATCATGAACAGATTTGCAGCAATAAAGAGGCTTAAATTGTAGGGTTGTCCAAATATTTTTTTCATATTCAATGTACTCGAAAAAGCATAAAAATGACCGAGCCGTTTCCGACCCGGTCGAGACTCCATTATTCACAGTTTACTAACGACGACCAGCCCGGCGCAAAGCACCTGGAGAATAATCCTTGTCGGTACGTTTGATATCGAAATTGTACATTTCAGATTCGTTATCGAGCCCAAGAGCTAAATAACGTCCCGACTGAAGGTCGTAATGGGTTTCCAGGGTCGTCCAGAAGGCTGGGACTTCGTAATAGTTGATGGAGTGGCCTTCGGAAACACGCCACAGCTGATCACGGTTGTCATAATTATCGGCAACCATGATCTGCCAGGAATCTTCATCAATGTAGAAAACCCGTTTTTTGTACAGATGGCGAGCCCCTTCGCGCAAAGTCGCTTCAACAACCCAGACACGATGCAGTTCATAACGCAGATATTCAGGATTGAGATGTAATGGAGTCAGGATATCCTTGTACTTGAGTTTGTCGCTATGCAATAGATAGTTGTTGTAAGGAATATACATCTCCTTTTTACCAATCAGCTTCCAGTTGTAGCGGTCAGGAGCACCATTGAACATATCAAACTGGTCTGATGTCCGCAGACTGTCTGAAGCGGTTCCCGGATTATCGTAGGCGACGTTTGGAGCCCGACGAACCCGGCGTTGACCGGGATTATAAACCCAGGCAGCACGTGGTTCTGTGACTTGATTCATAGTTTCGTGAACCAGCAGAACGTTTCCAGCCAAACGTGCCGGGGCAGTGACTTCTTGCCGGAGGAAAAGGATACGGTTTTTCAATTGCTCTTCGGTCATACCCTCATGTGCGTAGATAAGGCTCATTTCATCTTCGAACTTGACCAGAGTATAGCCACCACCCCGGGTCATTGGAGCCTGAGCTATATGACGCGCAACAGCATCACCACGATAACGGAGCATGTGGTTCCAGAGAACTTCAATGCCACTTTTAGGGATTGGGAAAGGGATCCCGTTAACAGTTCCAGTGACACCATCACCATTATTAATAAGTTCTGCGGTCTGGGACACTTTTTTAGTCATGTCGTAAATACGTTGCGGCGAGGAGGCACTGCGATGCGTCGGGTAAACGTTCATCTTAAACGTATCATAAGTTTTTAGCAGTGTCTGGTGCCCAACGGTCAACTTGTCTTTGTACTGATCCATGTTAGCAGCAGTGATCGTGAACAGCACTTTATCTGCCGCGTAGGGATCAGGATGATGCATTCCCTTTGTGTAACCTGCCGGAGGTGTTGTGATGCCTCCGTCCCAAGCCGGGATGGTGCCATCTGTATTGCCTGCTTTCTCAGCGCCAACAGGAGTCAGATCTTTGCCTAGGCGATCAGCTTCCTCTGCCGAAATAGCGGCGAAGGATTGACTCGCCAAGCCTGCAACCAGTAGTAGGGCAAGTGCCCAAGTTAATACGTTTCTCAGCATAATATTTGCTCCCTATATGAATTTAGAATGAATATTTGATATTGAAAGCCAGAAAATCACGATCGTTGACCAGATTGTAGCGGCCAGCACCGAAGTAATCGGTGTAGCTCAAATCGGCAGTCCATTGATTTTGGTAGTTAGCACCAAGACCTAGGGTGACGGCTTTGCGATCTTCGACAAAGTTTCCACCTGGCCCAGGGGAATTGCCACTGACGTCATGTGCCCAGGCGACCCGTGGAGATAGAGTTACAGCACCGATAGCATTGTTAAAATCGAGTTTGGCGACCATCCGGTAGCCCCAAGAATCGGCATCAGCAAAAGCGTCAGGAGGTTCAATTGGTTTCGTCTTTAGATATGGGTTGGCACCACTTGCATTATGTCCAACGGCACCCAATGTTGGTCCGGGAACAGGAACAATCATATCAACTGGAGTATCATTGCCACTGACATAGGTTGCTGGACCATTAAAGCGCAATTTATCTTTGTCGGGCATACTGTGAACATGGGTCAGTCCCACCTCACCCACAAGAACAAACTGATCAGCGCCAAAAGTCGGGCCAAAAACCTTCGTTGCAGTCATTTGAATTTGACTGACATCCATCTCTCTGTAACCATGAATTGTTTCGTCAAAGCCATATCCACCCAACTGGCTTTTGGAAAAAACTTCAGGACCCATGAGGCTTTTTGGATTAGCAGGGTTGGGAGGTCCAGCGGCCGCGCCGAAAACATAAGGATCAACAGGTGAATAAGCTGCATATATTAGTTCAATATCATCGACCTGAAGCGGCATATCTTGACGGTAAGACCACTCCCCTTGCAAAGCAATCCCGGTACCTGTCAGCAGAGTGTTAAAACTAACACCATATAGTTTAATATCTTCTGGATACTCGGTAAAGTAACTTGCTGAAGCAGCGTAGTCACCGCTAGCAAGCCCCGCAAGCGTACCTGTATTCGCACTGATAATCGGCACACGGCTGTGGTAATTCATAAAGTAGAAACCAAATTCGGTGTCATTCAGATTCGGTGCATAGACCCTCATTGCCAAACCGTACTGGCCATCGTCATCAGCTTCAACGGTCGAGGCACGAGGAACAACAGGGCCGAGACCAGCAGCCATCGATCCCCCTGAACCGACTTCTGTGCTATCTGGCACTTCACCCCAGCCCATCATGAGTTTGTCGCCACCCTCTCCAGCAAAATCATTGGTGCTCCAATAGGAACCGGGTGGGTCAATATCAGTTTTTTCCCATTCGTACTGATAGAAAGCCTCAAAACTGATATTGTCAGTTGGCGAAATAGATACCGAAACGATACCGACCGGGATCAATGCTTCTTTTAGTTCCGCACCAGGAACCCGGTACTTGCTGACATCAATCGGATTAATTGCATTAATACCGTTCTGGATAAAAGTACTTTCACCCCAACTGATAACTTGATTACCACCACGGATTTGCATCGGCATACTGGCAACATCAAAATCAAACGTTACGTAAGCATCGAGCAAATCCACGTCTTTACCCACCATATCAAGTGCATCGTCACTTAGTGGTGTTCTGGCACGATCGCCATCATTATTTTCAAAATCGTAAAAGGCGGTACCACGAACAAATAATCCAAAACTTTTGTATTGAAGAGCCACTTCACTGGTCACTTTTGCAGTGTTACTGATTAGATCACCCTTGTCATAATTGAGGTCGCCATCATCTCCATTGACAGAAAAAGCATTACCGCCATTACTAAGACCAACAATGTCGGGATCTTGATCATCCATTCGCCAGGCAAGACCATAGGAAAGGGTGGAGTCCAGACTCCCTGTCAAATCGCCCGATCCAAACTGAAAAGCAAAAGCTGGAACGGTAAAGGTGGCAGCCAATAACAGTGCCAGCAGGGTCAGACAAGTGCTTCGCGCACTTAATCCCGCAAGGTTTCTCCTCATTTTGATTTTCATGTGTCCTCCTTGGAGCGCTTGAGTTTATTAACAACAATCCACAAATAATACAAAAATGATGTTTCACATTTAAATCAAGCAAGGTTGATATTCATTAAACATGAATCACCGTTTGAAGAAGTGAAGATTACTTGCCAATACTAACTCTGACTTGCCCTGTTCGCAAGAATAAAAAGGTGTTTTACCCTTTTCAAAATCAGCACAGAAACTTCTATTCCGCGACCACTGAGAAAATGGAGCCCATAAATTCAACATCGATGTTCGCCTTTCTATTTAACGCACCCTTACGCAAAGGTCAACACAAAATCAGAACAACGTTAGTTTTTCAGTAAAACAGTTTAGCGCGTAAAAGTTGGAATCACATATTAGTAATCCTCCTAGGAGTTCACCCATTTTCTTCATAAGCTTCATAAACCAAACAAAGTTGGCTGCTCACCCTGTATCGACTCGCTCAGGGTTGCTATGATCGGCCCTTTCCCGACACTCTTAAAGACCGCCTTCATACCATCAGCCAAGGCGTAGTAACGAAAATCGAGTATGCAAATATCCTTTTGGAGGCTTCCAT
>Ga0256842_1000980_pt1 | contig 24295 bp, 22 predicted proteins | sample 4559240metaG_FD_185973 | JGI IMG/M metagenome (GOLD analysis project Ga0256842, IMG submission 185973) | Hydrothermal vent microbial communities from Guaymas Basin, Mexico - 4559-240 | ecosystem: Environmental > Aquatic > Marine > Hydrothermal vents | place: Mexico: Guaymas Basin | collected... | reverse complement strand
AACATATTTGAACATGACAAGTGCAATAGACATTTTTCTTAACCGTTCATTTGATTAATACAATTATCTACCTTCAAGTGGCTTTAGCGCCTGCAACGGATCATTTTTTATCAAGACATGCTAGAAGTACAAGATCAGAGCAAACGCGGTGCTATCAGGTATAAGCGAGTTAAATATCACGCGAGGTCTAACAGAAAAACTATTATACAACGAAGCATCACATGTAAATTGAAGCTCGCACGCGCTTGATAATGTATATTAATGTACGTTAATTTTAGATATAAGGTACATTATATCTAAAACTATGGCACAATGTTGTCCATCCAATGGACAGTGTGTCTCTTGCGATTTCAGGCGTCCCCAGTGATCGGATCCAGTATAATCTGCGTTTCCATGGCATTAGGGAGAGTAGCCAGTCAAGAATCTCCATGTCCAACAACGCTTCCGAAGCGATCATCGACTTTTTGAGTTGGCCCAACACCACAGAATACACCCCTATCACAGAGACCTCGTGCTCCAAATTTATACCACCTTTAATTGTAACCAAATTTTGCCCCATGAAAACCGGATCTTAGAAGTTAACTTTTGGGAATCTGAGAACATTAGCATGATGTCAGCCCCAGAACCACCGAAGCGGGCAGGATAAGGAGCCAACAACAAGCGATGCTATAACCAATCTCCCCCTGTCCCACCAGCCTTGGAATTGCCATGAACAACACCGCACATTTAGTCCAGATTTTACGCTTGATTATAGTCAAAAATCGTCAAGATTTAATTTTTTAAATAGTAATTTTAAAATGAATAAACTAAAAGGAAGAATGATTTTAAAATTGTGAATAAAAATTATGAACTAAAATTCTAAAATTACAAATAAACTAAAAAGTAAAAACTTACCAAAAAATTTGAGAGTCACTTGACATCCAGACCAAAAAAGATGGTTATGGCGTTAAATCAGAGAGAAAGGGATTAAATCCCTTCTTTTCGCTCTTTCTCCTCTATCCACGCGATTACATTGTCGACTATCTGGGGTGCCATCCCTATGTAGTTCTCCGGCTTCAGGCTCTCAAAATCGTCCTCAGTTAAGAACTTTCTCACATCTTCGTTTTCCTTGGCAACCTCGATCAGGTCTCTGTTCTCCCTGAATGCCTTCATAGCCAGCCCTCTGACGAGTTCATGTGCCTTCTGCCTCCCCATGCCCTTCTCAGTTAGCTTCAGCATCAGCGGCTCGGCCATGATGAGGTTGTGAGTCATGTGCAAGTTCCTCTTAATGTTCTCGGGGAAGAACTCCAGTCCCGAGAGAACCTTCCTCATGCTCTTGAGCATCTCCTCAAGCAGGACAAAGCTCTCCGGAAGGATGACCCTCTCAACGGAGGAGTTCGTGAGGTCTCTCTCGTGCCAGAGGGGATTGTTGAGCAAGGCTGGGAAGACGTTCGAGTACAAAACCCTCGCCAGACCGCTCACCTTCTCGCTCCTGATGGGGTTCCTCTTGTGGGGCATCGTTGAGGAGCCCACCTGTTTCTTCCCGAAGGGCTCGCTGATCTCAAGTATCTCCGTCCTCTGAAGGTTCCTTATCTCCAGGGCAATCTTGTCAAGGGTCGAGGCGATGAGAGCGAGAACCGCCATAAGCTCCGCATAGACGTCGCGCTGGATTATCTGGTTGCTTATCCTGGCTGGCTTTAGTCCGAGATCCTCCATAACGAGGCGCTGTATCTCGAGCCCCTTGTCCCCGAAGCTTGCCATCGTCCCAACGGCGCCGCTCATCTGGCCGACCAAAACCCTTTCCTTCAGTTCCTCTATTCTGTCCAAGTGCCTCTGTATCTCGTCGAGCCATATCGCGAACTTCATGCCGTAGGTGGTCGGCACTGCGTGCTGGCCGTGGGTTCTTCCTATGCAGACGGTGTACTTGTGCTCCCTGGCAAGGTTCTTGAGAATCGAGCGTATCTCCCTGAGGTCGTTCTCCACTATCTCCAGGCTCTCCTTTATGAGGAGGGTGTTGGCGGTGTCTATTATATCGTTGGAGGTGGCGCCAAGGTGGACGTACTTGCCGTGCTCCCCACAAACTTCACTCAGGGCCTTGACGACGGCCATTATATCGTGGTGTATCTCGGCCTCTATCTCCTTGACGCGCTCGAGTTTCACCCACTTCGTGTTGGCCCGCTCAGAGATAACACGGGCGCTCTCCTCGGGGATGTTGCCTACCTTTGCGTGGGCCCTTGCCAGAGCGGCCTCAACCTCGAGAAGTTTTTGGAGTTTATTCTCCTCATCCCAGATGCGCCTCATTTCCTCGCTTCCGTAGCGGTAATCAATCGGATGAACGGCCATATTATCACCAAATCTATGGCAATTTTTAGGCCTTAAAACCTTTCGCTTAACATGAATTTGCAGGAGCATGGATGAACATTCGATTAATCCATTAAAGCCATAGGATTGTCCAATAAAGCAAGGAAAATACCGAAAAGTATTTAACCTAATTTCCTGAGAATGTTACGACAAAATTTCGGAGGTGCCAAAGATGGCAGAAGAACATGTTGTCTACATAGGAAAGAAGCCTGTTATGAACTATGTCCTTGCCGTAATAACCCAGTTCAACGAAGGCGCTAAGGAAGTTAGCGTCAAGGCCAGAGGAAGGGCCATTAGTAGAGCTGTCGACGTTGCAGAGATCGTTAGAAACAGGTTCCTCCCAGAGGTCAGGGTTAAGGAGATCAAGATCGGTACCGAGGAGCTTCCAACTGCCGATGGCAGAACCGCAAACACCTCAACAATTGAGATCATAATGGAAAAGCCGTGAGTTCAACTTTTCTTTCCTTTTCATAACTTTACACTACAATCCATCTTAGAATGATAGAAAACTTAATATTTATTTTCCTAAAACTCTATCAGGTGGAAGTTCTTGAAGTTTGAGACAATCCATGCCAGTGATGAGAAGGCTAAAGAACTTGCTCAAATCCTATTGAATGATAAAGCACTTGCTATTCTTCAGATTCTCCAGGATGAGGAGCTTTCAATCAGTGAAATCGCTTCAAGGCTCAACATGCCTATTTCGACTGTCTCATATCATATTGATAAGATGACAAAGGTTGGCCTTGTGGAGATTAGCGGGAAGAAATACGGAAAAAGATTGCAGGAGGTAAAACTCTACAGAGCTTCTCCAACACCCATCCTCCTCTTACCAGGAAAACCTCAGGCAAAAAAGAAGTTTCTTAGAAGATTTGAGCAGATTCAGATTATAAGTCTGACAATAGCGGGCCTCCTAGCCATTGGAGTGTATAAAATTGTAGGCAATGTTGTGAAACCTGTTACCCCTCATACCAAAGTCGTTGAAACGTTTACAAATACATCTACATCAAGGATGTTTATAAAGGCTACCACAACAGCTACAGCAAATACAACTACAACTGCCACCTATAGAGGTACTGGAGTTTTTTTACATAGTTATCTGCCTTATATAGCCGCATTCAGTACATTTGTTCTTGTCTTTTTGTTGCTCACATACTATTTTAAAAAACGAAACCTATAAACATACTGCCAGGAGAGCGCCTGATAATAAATCCGGTATATGCCCATCTGACCTATCTCGACAGTACCCCTATAAATCCCAAAACATTTTTAAGTTCTCCACCAAATCCTCCATTGACAGGAGGTGTAGCAATGGCTCCAAGAATTGCTGTGGGACAAGTGGTAAAGAGAAAGGCTGTTATTGTGCATCCTAACGATACTATCTATAAAGCGGCCAGAGTTTTAGCGAGGAACAAAGTTGGTAGTGCAGTTGTGGTTGAAAATGATGAAATCGTTGGAATAATAACGGACAGGGATATACTTAATAAAGTAGTCGCGAAGGAAAGAGATCCAAAGACACTTAAAGTTGCAGATGTTATGACTAAAAATCCAATAACCATTGAGGATGACTATGATGTGCAGGATGCAATTGATAAAATGATGGATAAAGGAATAAGGAGACTTTTAGTTACGAGACTTGGAAAACCGATAGGATTCGTAACTGCAGCTGATCTACTAGCCGCTCTCAACGCATATAACACAGAAGAATTGGAAGAAGAACCAGAAACCGAAGTCTATGGAATCTGCGAGTTATGTGGGCAATATGGGCCTCTATATAAGGTGATACACGAAGGCAATGAAATGTGGGTCTGCGAAAATTGCAAAGATTTAATAAGTGGCCAGTGACGATATCTCTGCTTTTTCTATCATTTAGGTTAGGTATACCTATCAATGCTTTTTGAAAGGGTCTCTAGAATTTTCTCCTGCATTTTCTCTTGGTTCTCATGGGTTAAAGTGTAAACTATGCCAAACTTCCTGAATTTATCCACATATCTTCTGTGTACAACTGCCAGCAGAGGCTTTCTGCTGTTTATTGCCTCCTCCACCGCCTTTTCAAATTCCTTGCTTTTGAATTCCATAGCCCCCATCTCATCGATGATTATTATCTGTGCATTCCTCACCGCTCGCCTGATTGCATTAACACCAACTCTTTCTAAATCGTGGATATTAACAACATATCTACCAATTCTGGGAGAACCTTCTCCAATTATGGCAAGAACACCCTCCTCGTCGGTATCCAGGGCTTTAACCCTGAATCCTACCCGTTTTCCATGTTCTCTAAGTTCCTGCGTCACCATTCCTCCAATTCTATAACCCCTTTTCTTCAGTTCCTCTGCTGTTTTGAGAATGAGTGTTGTTTTCCCAATTCCTGGCATACCTGTAATGAAAATTCTCATAACATCACCAGCTGAATTTTTAAACTTTAAGGCTAAAGCCTTTAGGGTGATGTCGATGAAGTATAAACCTGAGGACTTAACTAGACTTCCAAGGAGTGTTGAGTATAAAAACCGAATGGTGCATCTAATTGATCAGCGGCTGATACCTCATGAGTTTAAAATCATTAAGCTGGAAACTGTGGATGAAGTTGCACAAGCTATAAAAACAATGCAAATCAGGGGGGCTCCAGCAATTGGAGCCGCTGCAGCCTTTGGTCTGGCTCTTTATGCAGAAACGGCAAAGGTTGAGAGCAAGGAGGAATTCTTTAACGGTTTTTACAGAGCATATGAAATCCTGAAAAACACCCGTCCAACAGCGGTCAACCTCTTCTGGGCTCTCAATAGAATAAAACACCTTGCTGAGGAGCATAGAGAGGACAGTTTGAATGAAATAAGGCAGTTGATAGTCGAAGAAGCTCAAAAAATAGCGGATGAAGATGTGGAAGCCAACTTGCAGATGGGTCATATTGGAGCTGAAATCCTGCCGGAGGGAAATATATTAACGCACTGCAACGCAGGTAGCTTAGCCACAGTTCACCTTGGAACTGTGGGAGCTGTGCTTAGAGTCATTCATAAGGAAGGAAAACTCAAGCTTCTATGGGTGGACGAGACAAGGCCGGTCCTTCAGGGTGCCCGCCTTAGCGCCTGGGAGTACCACTACGACGGCATTCCGCTCAAGCTGATAACCGACAACATGGCAGGCTTTGTGATGCAACAGGGAAAGGTTGATGCGATAATAGTTGGAGCGGACAGGATAGTGGCTAACGGCGACTTCGCCAACAAGATAGGCACTTATACTCTGGCTGTCCTCGCCAAGGAGCATAGAATTCCATTCTTCACGGTTGCTCCACTTTCAACCATTGACATGAGCTTGAAGAGTGGGAAGGAAATACCCATTGAGGAGAGAAAGCCAGAGGAAGTCCTCACCTGTGGTGGCTGTAAGATTGCTCCTGATGTCGACGTTTACAACCCGGCCTTCGACATCACGCCACATAAGTACCTAACTGGGATAATAACCGAAAAAGGTGTTGTTTATCCTCCATTTGAAAGGAACTTGAAGAAGCTATTTGAATAGTTTTCCTTATTCATAAAAATTTTTAAACTCACAGTATTAGCGATCTTTGGTGCATGCTATGAAAAGGTTTGTCTCAGTTTTGATGCTCTTTCTGATGATTAGCACTGTATCCGCAGAGACAGACAATTTGGTGTGGAGCGTCCAAATTCAAGGTAGGCCGGTTTATTTTGCTTTTTCAAATGATAGTGCTGTCATTGGGAGTTTCATTTACAATGGAAGCTGGACAAGCTGGGTTTATACAATTAAAAATGGAACTATTCTTTGGAGCAATGAATATGAGGGCAGAAGGATAGCTGGAATTACTGTGAGTGATGGACTGATTTATATTGCCCTACCCAATTCCATAGAGTTTTTTGACTTAAGCGGAAACCTTATTGGAAACTTCACTTCAAAGAGCAAAATTTTGGGTCTCCAAAAGGTTAGCAAAGGAGTTGTGGTGAGAACATCTATGGGTTTCTATGTCCTTAATGGGAACAAGCTTATTGAAAAGCATAAAATAGGCATTCCAGTTGCATACGTAAATCTTGAGCAGAAAAAGTTCCTCAGCTTAACTCCATTTTCAAAAATTCTCACATGCTATGACTTTGAGGGAAATGAGCTTTGGAATAAGAAACTTTTCAAAGGACAGAATCCTTACGGTTGTTGCTGACGAAAACGGCATAGCAGTCAGTCATGGATATGCCAAAGAAGAGCCAGCTTATGGGTATATTCAGGTTGGCTACGTTAGCTACATGGACTGGGAAGGTAATCTCGTATGGATGCAGAAGATAAAAGCAGAAATCGCTGGTTGGGCGCGCTTCTTAGCAATGGATAATGGAAGAATTTTAGCTGGTGCTGGTGTTGTTCACCTGCTCGATAGGAAAAACGGAAAAGTCATCTCCAGAATTGAAACACACGAAGATAGTGCAAGGGTGTTCTTAAAAAATGATGTCGGCGCTGTGATAACTCAGAATATGTGGAGGAACTATGGGCTTGTTTATCTGATTAATGAGGATAACGGACGTGTCCTGTGGAGTTTAAAAACCGATCCAATACTTGGAGGATATTTTGACAGCAGATATATTTATGTTGGTGTTCCAGTTGGGGAGAGAAGGAGTGAAGTTAGGGCATATTCCGGGGAAGAATACACTCCAAAACCTCAAACCGTTTTACCATCTCAAATAAACTCCCAAGAGAAAGAGCTCCTTGCAGTAGCTTTTGTTCTAATTTTAATCATCTTTCTGATGAGAGGGAGAAGTTAAAATTAAAAACAATCAGCATAATTTCCTATGGTGATGGTCATGCAGACTTTTGGATTAAAAACACAGATAATTCTGGGAAATGGCAGTTTAAGCAGGCTCCAAAAAATCACCAGTAGCTATGATAGAGTTCTAATCCTCGCATCGAGGTCGGTAAAACGAGAGGGCTTTCTGAAGGAAGCCGAAAAATATATAAGCGAGGCAGGAGCTGAGGTAGAAAGCATAACGGGAGTTTCAGCAGAGCCATCATACGAGTATGTTGAAGAGATTCTCCCGAGGGCTAGGGAGTTCCATCCGGAGCTCATAATTGCCATAGGAGGAGGAAGCGTTATAGATGTCGCAAAAGCAGTTAAAGTTTTCTATGATTCACCAGAAACAGCTTTTGAGGAGATAGCTTTCTTCTCCCGGTTCCAAAGACCAAAACCAATCCCAAAGCTGAAAACTCCCCTCATTGCGATTCCTTCAACAAGTGGGGCGGGAAGTGAAGTTTCTGGGGCAAGCGTCCTTAAAAAGAATGGAGTAAAGTATAACCTCGTTTCCTTTGAGATAGCTCCTGATTTTGCAATCCTTGATCCTCGCCTACCTGTAACGATGCCTCGTGAAGTTGCCAGAAACTCCGGGTTAGATGTCCTCGTTCATGCCATAGAGGCTTATGTTAGCAAAGCAGCGAGTCCTTTCAGTGATGTAATGGCCGTTAAAGCAGCCAAAACAGTGTTTGAATTGCTCCCGAAATCTGTTGAAGGAGATAATGAAGCAAGGGAGAAGATGCATTACGCCGCTACGATGGCTGGAATAGCCTTCCTCAACGGTCGTCTCGGCTTAGCTCATGCCATGAGCCACAAAGGAGCATGGATGGCCCCCCATGGTCTGCTGAATGCCATCCTGCATCCCTGTGTTATGGAGTTCAACATGAGGGATGAGGGGGCAAGGCTCCGATACCGAGAGCTGGCCAAAGAGCTTGGGATGAAGGACGAGAAAGAACTCCTAGCCAGAGTCAGGGAGCTCAATGAGAAGCTTGAAGTCCCAAAGCTGAGGGAAATCGTGGAGGAAAGGGAATTCCTTGCAAGACTTGATAAGATGAGCGAAAAAGCTTATCATGATCCATTGATAAGCTTCAACCCAATAGAGCCATCAGTAGAAGAGATAAAGAAGCTGTATCTGGAGGCATTCTACGAAAAATAAAGGAAGTTAGCTCACAACAACCTCCTTTTCTCCTCCATTTTCCACTTCCCTTATTTTGCCTTCTTTCATGACCTCGACTATAGCAAGGCTCAGAAGAGCGAGGAAAAGGTATATCGTCGCTGAAGCTCCAAAGAGCACTTCATATGCCTTTGAAGTTGGAATTTTTATTGCCATAGGAACTCCTGGAATATGGAGAAGGGTATAGTATGTGCTCATGACTGTGCCGGCTATAGCAGGTCCCCACGTTGAACCAAAGTTCCGGAAGAGGCTGTTTGCACCTGTTGCAACTCCCATAACCCTCGGTGGGACTGAAAAGACAAGCACGTTGATTAAGGAGATATTCATAAGCGTTATCCCTGCACCGATAAAGGTTATCACACCCACAAAATGCCAGAGCGAAAGCTGAGTGGCATATTTTGATAGAAAAGCCAGACCGCCACTCGCTATTAGTGCTCCTGTTACCGCGAGAGGCTTTGCTCCGATTTTCGGCATCAACTTTCCAGCGAGAGGTGCGATTATGAGCATTACTGTAGCCATTGGAGTCATTAAGAGGCCACTCTGGAGTATGGTCTTACCAAAGCCATAGGGCGGTTTCATTTGGAATATGTATGTGTTTGCTTGGCTCATCATGGAAATGCCGAATGCTGCAAACATTATGCCCATGTTGACTATGGCTGGGTTTCTGGCAGAAATTATATTGAGCGGGATTAGAGGATTCTCAGCTTTTCTTTCCCACAAGATTAGAAGGATCATACCTACAACTGCTACTCCAAATAGCATGAGAGTTTCCCTTGCCGTCCATCCAACGTTTGGTGCCCTCGTTACTGCCACCAGCGTCGGAACAACAGCCACAATGAGAAGCAAAGTGCCAAGCCAGTCAAGTTTTCCGGGATTAATATACCTGCTCTCTTTAAGAACCTTCCAAGCAAGGAAGAACATCAGCACTACAAATGGAGCGGCTGAATGATAAGTCCAGCGCCATCCCCAGTGCTGGGTAACGTATGCTCCCAGTGGCAGGGCTATGACCATTCCAACGCCGAACATCGCACTTATCATACCCTGAACCTGTGGCACCATTTCTGGCGGAAACTCCTCACGGACAAGGCTGAACGCTAGAGGAAAGATCGCCATTCCTAAGCCCTGAATTCCCCTTGATACGAGGAGCCACTGATAGCTCTGAGCGAAGCCGTTCAGAATGACGCCGAGAGTGTAGAAGCCCAGAGCAACTAAAAACATCTTTTTCTTGCCGTACATGTCGCCGAGCTTGCCCATTACTGCCGCACTGACCGTTCCAACGAGCAGGTAAATTGTGAGAATCCAGCTAACGTCATTGGGATTTATGGCAAATTCCTTCTGAATTGTAGGTAAGGCAGGAGTTAGCATGGCCTCCGTGTACATGACGAGTAGAGGCAGAATGACCACGACGAGCATGGCTTTCCTCGCGTATTTAAGGTCGTACTCTTCCATTAGTATCACCAGACATATCGACAGATATATAGTTTATAAGTTTAACGGTTCGGATTTAGATATGGTGCAATAAGTTTCATTACTCTTTTTAAGGACATTATCAAAATCAAATTTATCCCGGCAGCATGCAGGTTTATAAAGGTTAAACACTACCTACCACCATGCATCCCCTTCTGAAGAAGGCAATAAAAGAGAGATTCAGGCTCAACGAGCTCCAGCAGAAAGCCTTTCATGAGATTAGTTCTGGAAAGAGTGTCCTGATTGTAGCCCCAACAGGCTCCGGAAAGACCGAAGCTGTCATTCTGCCCGTCTTCAACGCAATTCTCAAGAACAATCTAAAGCCAGTCTCAGCCCTTTACATAGCCCCTTTAAAGGCACTGAACAGAGATTTGCTTGACAGACTCCTCTGGTGGGGAGAAAGGCTCAGCCTGAATGTGGAGGTGAGGCACGGCGATACATCGGCGTACAAAAAAGCAAAGCAGGTGAAAAATCCCCCTCATCTGCTTATAATAACCCCTGAGACCCTTGGAGTGCTCCTAACGATGAAGTCCCTCAAAAAGGCTCTGAGCAATTTAAAGTTTGTTATAGTTGATGAAATCGCCGAGCTGGCCGACAATAAGCGCGGTGCTCAGCTTACTCTAGCCCTTGAGAGACTTTCGGAGATTGCTGAGTTTCAGAGAATTGGCATGACCGCTACCCTTGGAAATGAAGAGGAAATAAAAGAGTGGTTGAAGGCCGAAACGATAGTAAAGCCTGGATGGAAGAAAAAATATCGCATTCATGTCCTGTATCCACAGGCTGATGAGAAAGATTCTGAGCTGGCCAGAAAGCTTAACCTGCCGCTGGATGTCGCTACAAAACTCAGAATTCTATGGGATATTGTTGAAGAGCATGGAAAAGCCCTAATCTTCACGAATACGCGGCAGTTTGCTGAGATCTTGGCGCACCGCCTCAAGGCCTGGGGAAAGCCTGTTGAAGTCCACCACGGAAGCCTCTCAAAAGAGGCCAGAGTTCAGGCTGAGAAAGCCTTGAAGGAAGGAAGAATAAGGGCTCTTATCTGCACCTCCTCGATGGAGCTTGGGATAGACATCGGTGATGTTGACGTTGTTATACAGTATATGAGCCCAAGGCAGGTGAACAGACTTGTTCAAAGAATCGGGAGAGGAAGACACAGAGTTGGTGAGATAAGTCAAGGTTATATCATTGCAGCAAATGTTGAAGATTACCTCCAGAGTCTGGTCATAGCCAAACATGCCCTCGATGGAAAGATGGAGGCAGTTAAACCCTATGAGAACGCCCTTGATGTGCTCGCACATTTTGTTGTCGGGCTTCTCATTGAAAGGAGAAGGCTCCCGAAAGAAGAGCCGTTTAAAATTGCAAAGAGAGCTTATCCCTACAGGAATCTGAGCTGGGAGGATTATGGTGCCGTTCTCAAGCTTCTGATAGATGCGAGGCTTATCGGCTACGATGAGGATAGGGAGCTACTCTACCTGAGGAGAGGAGCTTATCAATATTACTATGAGAACCTCTCGACGATTCCGGATGAGATTTCTTACAGGGTCTTTGATGTCAAAAGCGGGAATATCATCGGCCGCCTTGATGAGAAGTTCGTCATGGATCTTGAGGAAGGTATGGAGTTCGTAATGCACGGTCGGAGCTGGATTCTCCTCAAGGTGGATGAAGACGCGAGGATTTTAAGAGTGAGGGAGAGCAAAAGCCTTGAGAGTGCTATTCCAAGCTGGGAGGGTGAGATGATACCTGTTCCCTTCAGCGTTGCCCTCGATGCTGGAAGACTAAAGAGAGAGCTAATTTTTGATTTTGAGCGGGGGAAAGAACTGCTGAATGGGGTTATTTTTAGTGAGGAAGAGTTAAGGCAGGCTGTTAATGAGATAAAAGGAGATGTTTTCTCAACGGACAAGGACATAACTGTCGAGAGCACACCAAAGGCTCTTGTAGTGCATGCAGATTTTGGCAACCAGACAAATGAGGCTCTTGGGAGATTTATCTATTCCTTCCTGAGGATGCGATATGGAAACGTCTTCGCTATAAGGAGCCAGGCACATGCCGTTGTAATTAAGACTCCCTTCCAGCTGAATCCTGAAGAGGTTAAGGGCTACCTCTTCCAAGAACCGGAGGCAATGGAGTTTATGCTGACAAAAGCTATGCGGGAGAGCACGGTCTACAAATGGAGGATGAGAAACGTTGCCAAACGCTTCGGTGCGCTCAGAAAAGAAGCAAAGATCAGACGCATAGAGAGGCTCTTTGAAGGAACCGTCGTGGAGAAGGAAACATTCAATGAGCTCTTTCATGACAAGCTCGATGTAAGGACTGCCGAATATGTCCTGAGGGAGATAAAGAATGGGTTCCTGCGCGTAAAAGCCAGCCTGAGGAGGGAGCCATCAAAACTCGCCAGAATTAACATGAGCATCGGCGGCGAGTTTCTCCTCGGAGGAGAACTTGAAAAAGATGAAATCCTCGAGCTCTTCAAGAGAAGGATACTGGATACAGAGATCGTTCTGGTATGTACTAACTGCGGCTGGATGAGCAGGACAAAGGTCTTACGCCTTAAAGATAGAATGAAGTTTCTTGAATGCCCGAGATGTGGCTCAATAATGATTGCTGTGGCACATCCAATTGATGCCGAGGAATTTCTCAAATCTCTTAAGAAGCTGAAGCGTGGAGAAAAGCTTGAGCCAAAGGAGGAGCGCGCTTATAGAAAGCTCATAAAGGCCAGTGATTTAATCCAGAGCTATGGTTTTGATGCTGTTCTGGCCTTAGCGAGCTACGGGACTGGGCCGGACAGTGCAGCGAGAATTTTGGGGCAGTATAGGGGTGAGGCTCTGCTCGTTGCTCTGATGGAACAGGAAAAGAGGTTCATAAGAACGAGGCGCTTCTGGGTGGAGAGAAAGGAGAAGGAGGAAAATTCAGAAAGCAAGACTGCCTCTTGATTTGTGTTCTTATTAGGACAACAATGCTTAAATATGTCAGCACTCCCCATACAGTATGCTGTGCTGTTTGGCAGAATTAAGAAATCGGAACATTGGTGAATCCCGTGATTGGGAGGGCCCTAAGGCACGGCTAATCCTCCCAGAGCCTCTTTATCCCCTCCGCGTCCCCCTTCTGGACGAGCCTCAGCAGTTTGACCGCGTGAAAAAACTGCCTAAACGTCTTCTTCCTCGATGAGACGGTCTATCATCTTCAAGAGCTCTTTCTCAGCCTTTTTCATTGCCTTCTCCGAGAAGTCCGAGAACTCAAGGGCCTTCGCTATGGCAAGGACTTCGGGCGGGATTCCTCCTTCGACTGCTTTCTTCGTTTCTGGGAGTTTTTGTTTCTGCGGTTCTATCTTCTTCCCGCTGATCTCCGCCAGGAACTGCCTGAACTCCTCCAGTTCTGGCTCTATGTCGATGCCTGCTTGTTTGAGAACAGGGAATGGGTTGTCCGCCTTGAGTGCTGTGCGGAGCGCCTTAAGCTGATCCTCTTGATATTTATCATATAATTTGTCAACGATCTTTCCTGCCTTTTCCACGGCTGTCCTTATGGTTTCTCGTAGTTTTTCTTTGTCATATCGGTATCCTAGTTTTTCTAACTGTTATTGGATCATGTCTACAATTAGACTGGATTTTCTTTTAGGTGGTCGTAATGATTCCCATCTTCTGCTATAATTGAAAGAGCATTTCCAACGATGTGTCCAATGTTCCCGTTATATACACCTGTGTGCTCTGCCAGGGCCATCGCCAAAAACGGCTGTATGAATACGAGTTTTACGAAGGGCGGTTCTTTGGTATGTGTTGCAATCTCATGGAATTTTTTTATCTTGCATTGACTTTATGTATATGTAGTGCCCCCCATCGCTAATATCGAGTATCTTTTTTATCTTCTTCTCGCTATTATCCGGATCTGCTCGTTTGAGGAGTTCGATGATTCCTTGTCTGTGCTCCAGTATTGTGCCTGTTAGATGACCTATTGCATCGTACGTAGTGTTGTACTTTGCTGCCACGCGCCTTCTAAGTGCTTCCCAGTCGACTTTCTGCACCTCTTTTTTCTTCTTCCCCCTGAAGATGAACATCCCTGCCAACGGTAGAAGCGACAACCTCACCACCCCTCAAACTTCGCCTTCATTGGAGATAAGCCTTTCCCCTTTGAGGAAGTCCCGCAGATCCCACACGGGGTAGCCCCCTTCCCTTAGCCCCTCCTTTCCCTCGACGCTCCTCGCGATGAGGCCAAAGCGAAAAGTCCCATCAAACCTGACGAGCGTTGATTTGCTCTCCAGCTCTTTCAAAACCCTCCTCGCGTCCCTCTCGCTCAAGTCCTCCCACTTGACCTCAATTAGGTTGGCCGTGTCTCTGCCCAACGCCACGATGTCAATCTCCTCACCCCTGAACCACCACCTGCCAAGGGTTTCAAATTCAAGGGGCCTCTTGAGGAGAAGGAACTCCCTCGCAAGGTCTTCAAAGCGGATCGAGAAAACCCTGTAGAGGTCGTCGAGCTTAGCGGTTCCAGCGGCTATCTCGGCCATCTGGGGGTAAGTCAGGACAAACCAGCTCAGCAAAACTGGATCGCTTATCCTGTAGAGGCTCACCTTTCTGCTCCCGAGGATTGGGGCTTCCTTCTCAACGAAGCCGAGCCTCATGAGGGTCTCAAGGTAGGGGTAAACGCTCCTCGCTGGAAGGCCGAGATAGTTTGCAATCTTCTCAAGCCTTCTGTTGCCCTCAGCGATAGCCCTAAGGATTGAGAAGTAGGTTTTAAGCTCCCTCAGCTCTTCTCCAAGGATTACGTAAGGCTCGTCGTAGAACAGGCCGTAATCGCTCAGGAACTCCTCCCTCACGAACTCCTTGATCGAGGAGTAGCGGGAAGCGAGCCTTAGATAGGGCGGAATTCCCCCGACGAGCATGTATGCCATAATTCCGTATTCCTTCTCATCAAAAAACTTCAGGGCGTTGCGGTAGTCCATGGGCTTTAGGTGAATGCTCCTCGTCCTCCTGCCATAGAGGGGCGAGGCGTGACTCAGAACGTCGTCCCACATCATTCCGAGTAAAGAACCGGAGATGACGAGCATGACGTTTTTCTCGCTCAAAATTCCGTCCCAGACCCTCTGAAGGTCGCTCAGAATCTTCCTGTCAGACTTTATGGCGTACGTGAACTCGTCAAGGACTATGAGACAGTCATCGCTTCTTTCGGCGAGGTAGCTCAGGAGATCAAACCAGTTATCGGTCTCGACCTTCAGGATTAGCTCGTCCCCGAGGAAAGAGGAAAGAGCGCGTTTGAACTCCCTCATCTGGACTTCCTTTATCGCCTCTGGAAAAGTGAAGAAGAAGGTCTTTCTGCCTTTGGAGAACTCGCGCATGAGCCTCGTCTTCCCGGCCCTTCTCCTGCCGTAAAGAACGAGGAAGGATGGCCGGTTATTCCACTCTCGTTTGAGAACTTTCATCTCCCTCTCGCGGTCTATGAACTCCACGGCCTTTCACCAGATAGTATAAGCACGATTATATATAAATACGTTTCGACGAAATTCGCTCCTACCAGTTACTGGTGACCTCTACCTAAAGGCATGCTCCACCAGCGGATCAGGTATGAGGTATCCTCCGACAGTTTTCTCAAGGTAACCATAACGGATGAGGTTATTAAGGATGTTCGAGAAGTTCTTGTCGTCAATTCTCTTCCCTTCAAGAAGCTCAACGGTCTCTTTTATCTCCTTCCACCGATGCTTTCCGTTTGCAACAGCCCTCATTGCAAGCTCGTAACGGTGAGAAAGGTTCTTCAGCTTGGAGAACTCCGATAGAATCAGCTTCTTCGCATCCTCTCTGAGTTTTCGGAGGGCATTGGCATGGCCCAGCCCAAGGTAACGGTTGTAGCCATAGAGGGTGAGCCAGCCAACTATACCATCGAGCTCGTCAACAACCTCCTCAATCTCCTCCTTTGTAACATCCATTCCAATTTCAGCGAAGCCTCTTTCAAGGAAATTTACACTCTGATATCTTTCAAAGCGCTTTAGCATAATCTCAACATGCAGTCTACCGAAGAGGGCAGAATTCGGGTCGTGCATCTTGAGAAAATCCTCAAGGAGGCCGACTTCAGAGCCTGTAAGCACAAAGCTAACATTTTGAAGTTCATCAAGTGCCCATGCTATCAGCTCCGGATAGCGGGCGAGAGAAAAGCGAAGATACTGAGCCTCGTCTATTGCTATTATAAACCGCTCGTTGGTTGAATCTATACGCTCAAGGACTTCGTGGAGGTTTACACTTTTATCTGTCTCAACATCAACGCCCATGCCGAGGAAGCGCACACCTTTGATGTTCCTAATAAGTGTTCTGGCCTTTTCTCTTCCAGATGTTTTCAAAAAACCTCGAAGAATCAGCCTTGCAAGTGCTTCCCTAGGAACATTTCCAAATTCAGAGTAAACCTTTCGCGCATCAATTTTGACGCTTCTGTAGGGGAGCTCGTTGAGAGAAACGTTGAGAAGGGAACTCTTCCCAAGGCGTCTGATTCCAAGAATCGTAACGAGACCAACACCTTTTTTCAGGCTGTTTTTAATTTCCTTAAGTTCATACTCCCTGTCATAGAGTTCCTCCCTCTTCATCTTTGGTTTTGGATTGAACAGCATACCCCCCACCAGTTACTGGTGGGGGGGTCTTGCTTAAAAAGATATTGCCGTCAGTATGGGCAAAAAGGGTTCACCCCCCTTTCCCGTAAATCTCGTTCAGAGCCTTCAAAAACTCGCTGGCAGTGACAACATCCCTAACGTCAATGCGCTCGTTCTTGGTGTGCGAGATGTCGAGGTTGCCGGGGCCGAAGACTATCGTTCTCGTTCCGTTGTACATGAAGTTTATAGCATCGGTCCAGCTCCTCATGCCGCCGAATTCGTCTATGTCCGTGACTTCCATCGCCTTCTTCGCCAGCTGGACGATTTCCTCATCCGGTTCAAGCTCGTAGCCGTCCCATATCTCGGTGTACTCATACTTCAGCGTGTACTCCTCGAATATTGGCTCCATGAGATCGAGTATGTCCTCAACCTCCTGCTCCGGCAGAAGCCTCGCCTCAACACGTCCTTTGCAGAGAGCTGGAATTAGGTAATAGGGATTCTCGCAGACCAGCTCCTGAAGACCAATGTGGGCGTCAAAGTATTTGCCTTTGGCGTTGAATGGTTCAAGCTTTTTGAACTCCTCTAGCATCCTGAAGGTCTGATCTATTGCATTTATCCCGCTCTCCGGACAGGCACCGTGGGCTTCCTTGCCGTCGACCTCAAAATAGGCCTCGATGTTACCGGCGTGTGCGATGTGGACTTCCAAATCGGTTGGCTCTAAGACGACGGCCATCTTTGGCTTGTAACGCTCCATGAAAAGAGCACTTCCCCTGCCTCCCAACTCCTCGTCGCTCACAAACACTATCCCGACGTTGAGGTCTTTCCCTTCCCTGCGCAGGTTCTCAAGCATGAGAAGTATCGCGGCAGCGCCGCCCTTTATGTCACTCGCTCCAGTGCCATAAACGATGTTGCCCCTCACGAAGGGTTTGGCTCTCATTGGGATGGTGTCGATGTGAACCTCGTAGAAGAGCTCAGCCTCTGGATTCACAACAAGGTCGATAATCTGGCCATCGCTCTCAATATGAACATCATAACCGAGCTTATGGAGAAACGCCATTATATGGAGGGCAATTCTGTCTTCTTGGCCAGAAGGTGAGGGTATATTAAGAAGGTTGACAAGTATCTCCTTTGCTCTTTCGGTTTTCATTTGGGTCACCAATTATGAGTTTGAGCAGAAGTTTATAAGTACTCCTAAATCTATCACATTGTTGAGGGAGCATAATGGAGACGGATCGAGTTAATGAGCTGATAAAAATTCTGAAAATGAAAAAACATCCAGAGGGCGGATATTATGTTGAAATATACAAGTCCAGAATGGAGGTAAAAGCTGATGGAAAAAGCAGAAAGGCAGTAAGTGCTATATATTTCCTTCTTCCCAAAGGAGAAGTTAGCAAACCACACCGCATTGCATGGGATGAAATCTGGCATGTTTATGAAGGTGAATTGGAGCTGGTATGGGCTGATGAACAAGTCCACAGGGAAAGGCTTGGAAAAGTTAGAGAGGGAGTAAAAGCATTTGCCTGCGTTCCAGCTGGAGCATGGCAGGCAGCTAAGCCCCTAAGCGATTATGCTTTAGTTGGATGCACAGTTTCACCTGGCTTTGAATGGAATGATTTTGAAATAGCTGAAGGAGAAATACTTAAGGAGCTTTTACGACGGTTTCCAGAGTTTGAGGAGTTTTCAAGCCAAGGGATGTAAAAAGATTCTCCTTCATCTGATTGATAAATCACAACAATAACAATTAAAGCTATGAACAACCAAAGAGCCTTTGAATGTTGAAGCTCTGATTTGGGCGATGAAGCGATCCTCCCTTGAGCCCGTGAGGTGATTATCATGATACCCATAGAGATTCCACCAAATACGATAATGCTCAAAGGCATCAGCTGGGATAGCAACGTCTATCTGGTTAGAGATGGAAATGAAGCTCTCATAATCGACACAGGAACCGGGACATACTGGAACCGCTATGTTGAGGCGTGGAAGAGAGGAGGATATCTCGAAAACCTTGAGAGGGTTATTATCTTCAACACCCATGAACATTTCGACCATGTCGGCGGAAACTCCATGATGAAAAGATGGCTCGAAAGGAAAAGAGTTGAAGTTCTCTTTTCTGCTCATGAAAAGACAGCGGAGACCCTTGAAAATCAGAATGACTACGTGATACTCTCCTTTTATTATGGACGTCGGTATGAACCGGTTAAATTTGATTTTAAGCTTCGGGATAACGATACTTTGAAAATCGGCTCTCTTAAGCTTGAGCTAATTCACACTCCCGGGCACACCGCAGGTAGCTCATGCCTCTATGAGCCGAAAGAAAAGCTCCTCTTTACAGGGGACACGGTCTTTAAAGGCACTGTTGGTAGGACAGATTTGCCTACTGGAAGCCATTTGAAGATTATTGAATCTATAAAAAAGCTTGAGAGTTTAGATGTCTATCTTGCCCTGCCCGGCCACGGAGGAGTTATTAAAAACTGGAGAGAAAACCTAAGAGGAATAAAGAAAATGCTCGGCTTATGAGGAAGGGCTCTGTTAAAGAAGCTCTTGCGAAGATAAAAATGGAGAGACTACCCAAGGGCTGGAAGGAATAAAGGAGATGCTGATATATGAGAAAAGGCGCTGTCAAGGAAGCTCTTGCGAAGATAAAGTATGACCCAAGAGAAAACGAGAGCGATTACTACATAGTGATTAAGCACAGGGGAGCTTATGGGAACATCAAGAAAATTCCTGTAGAAATTATTGAGCTTGGCCATGGATACTTCTTTGTGGGGGAAGCCCAGATTCCATACCACCGCATTCTCAGAGTTGTAAGAAAGGATGGGAAGGTCATTTGGAAGAAGAAAGAAAAGGATTAGGAGATTAATTTGAATTCTGAGGTTAGCAACGCCCACTCCCTTCTTTCAAATAACTCCCCTGTTGCAACTATCAAAAGATATGCACCATTGAGTAGGGCATAATCCCTCATATATGTTAAAGCATCCATTAATTTCTTGAACTCAAGCTCAAGTAGGAGGTATCCTATATCCTCTATCAATACTGCTGCCCCTTCCATTCCAGTTTCAAAAAATACTCTTATTTGTTCTCTCGCTTTAGAGAATCCTGCTGGATTTATTGAATTCCTTGTCGCTGTAGTGCTTATCCAGATAACCCGCACTTTATTCTCCCGGAAGAACTTTATAGTGGCATCAGGAGCATCTCTTGTAAATATAATGGCCTCTGATTTACCTTTTCCAATAATATCAGCAAGAAAATAACGAGCTTTGAATCTATCTGTAAACAGATATCCCCCTGGTTTGAGGTTTTTGAGTTCAATTTCCTTTTCTCTCAACGAAGTCATAAGATCATAAGCCTTTTTTAAAGCATCATAATGATCCTGCTCCATAACCGCAAGTTGGGCAAATATCTCCTTGGATTCATCGTTTTCTGCCTTTTTAGCTAACATTTCATATGTTTTTCTTGCAAATAACTCACTCTGCATACAGTACTTCAAGGCCTCCAGATAACCCCCGACACTCTCAAATTCCGTGTGAAATGGAGCTACCTCTACAGGAGGAGCATCAATTTTAGTTGGTTCTTCATCTGGATAGAGTTTCTTAAAAATCGTATATAACCAGTTTTTATGTTTCTCGCTGTCTTCACTCATTTTGATAAATAAAAGCCTGATGCTTTCTCTCTCCACTTTTGAAGCAAGTTCAAGATAATATTTTGCCTCTTCATCCTCGTTAAAGATAGCATAACTGAGGACTTCTTTGGGGGATTTATCCTTTAGAGATTGCACAATTTTTTTGAGGTATTCACCCGGGGATTGCATTTTATTCACTGTAAGTAACTAACCAAAACCAATAGAAAAGCTTTTCTATTCTATATGGATTTAACAGAAAACATGATAGATTCACATGCTCACTTTGAATTTTATAAGACAAACATACCCAACATCATAGAAGAATGCAAAAACGAACTAAAGGCTGTCATTGATTCAATGACCGAGTACCGAAAGACCCATGTATGGAAGAGCTGGGAGCTTCTCAGGCCTTATTTCGGATTTGTCTTTCCAACCCTCGGCTACCACCCAAACGAGGCCCGGCGGGGCAATTGGGAGAAAGTTAATAGGGTTGAAGAGTTTATATTGAGACATAAAGATGAAATAGTAGCTGTCGGCGAAATCGGCTTGGATTATCACTATGCTGAAAATGAAAAGCAGAAAGAGAATCAGATGCAAATTTTTAAACACTTCCTTGAATTGGCTCTTGAAATCAAAAAACCTGTAGTCATTCATGCCAGGGAGTCTGAAAGAGAAGCATATGAGACCGCTCAGCGTTATGGTGTAGATGCCTATTTCCACTCTTTTGCTGGAAGCAGAGAATTGGCAAAAGAAATTGTAGAGAATAATCACTATATTGGAATAAGCACTGGTATTGTTTTCATTCCAGAAGTCAGAGCTGCGGCAGAAGCTCTTGGCATTGAGAGAATTCTTGTGGAAACAGATTCTCCCTATATGAGCCCATTTAGAGGACAGAGAAATAAGCCTTGTTACGTGCGGGTAGCAATTGAAGAGATAGCAAAACTTAAAGAGCTGAGCTTTGAAGAAGTAGAGAGAATAACTGAGGAAAATGCTATTAAATTCTTCAACTTTCAACCTAAAAGTGAGGTGAAAAAATGAACGCTGTGGATGAATTAAAGCGGCTGTGTGCCCAACTCAATGAGGATCAACTTATTTCTGTAATAGATTCTTTCACGCAACTAAACAAAGAACTTGAAAGTAAGAAAGGGCGTGAATTCACAGAGCTTTCAATCTTGAGTTTTGTTGAAGGGATTCTAATCACTCTGAGACAAAAATATCCCAAAGAACAGAGAATTTCAGAACTTCTAAAGGAAGTTCAGAGTCGGAGAATGGAGCTGGATAAGAAACCTAAAATGTCCTATTTAGAGCGTTAATGGTTAGATGTGTATAATTAATGCGGCTTTTGTAACATTTCCAATAGATTGATTAATGACCAAAAACCTATTATAGTTTAAATGCGTATTATTTTCATTAAGGTATGATGTAAGAAGGGTCATAAACTGCATGTTTAATTCAGAGCCATTTTAATCACTTAATTAGTCTGTATCAGCAGTTTGTGGGCTCTTCTTACTCGGATGGTGATGGGTATGGAGAAGAGAACCTTATTCCTAATTTATCTTTTATTAAGCTCTTATTTAAACATGAGTTTCGTTGGGTTCTCACCACTCGTGAGCGCTCAAGAAAATGTCATATTTCAGGATGATTTTAACGACAACAGCCTCGATACAGCGAAATGGAGCACAGAAGTCGTGGGCAGCGGGAACAGTGTAACCGAAACCAACGGTGAGATTCAAGTTGTCACCTACGGACACGGTGGCTGGGATTCTGGACATGCACTGTTGAAAAGTAGAGAGATTGACATTAGCAACTGGAGCTCCGTGAGCTTCGAGGCTGAGTGGGAGTTTCTTGATCCTTACACGGCTGAGATGCTGGTTCATATAGTTGATCTTGACACCGGAAAATACATAGGAGTGCACTACATAAGCTGGCAAGGGCCAAAGATATCATATCGATACGATGGCACTTCCCAAACCGAGTATCGGCAAATTCCAACTAGCTATGTTCCTTTCAAAATCGTGATCTACAAGGATCACTTTGAGTTCTGGGAAAGCGGTGTTCTTGTGAAAACCATCTACACAACCAGTATGGCAGGGACTACAAGGTTTCAGTTTGTCATGGGTGGCTGGGAGAGCTCCCCTCTAACGTCCCATATGCACTTTGATAATGCCGTTGTCAGCTACACTGAGGAACCGCTCCAAATAAACATCCTCTCACCGGAGGAGAAGATATATGACACTGCAACGATAGATCTCAATGTCACTGCAAACAAACCCGTGAATGAATGGCGTTACTCACTTAACGGGGGGGAGAACGTCACGTTCGAGCCGAACACCACAATAACGGCACAGGAAGGAGAAAATCTCCTCGTGGTGTACGCCCTCGCCGGCGACGAGACAGGGATGGCCCAGGTAAGCTTCTACGTGAACGCGAGCGAGGAAGATGAGACACCGCCAGGGACCGTTAGAAACCTGGCCCACGAAGTTGGTTCAGATTACATCCACTGGACTTGGGACAACCCGGAGGATGAGGACTTCGAGACGGCGCTAATCTACATGGACGGAAAATTCGAGGGCGAGACGGACGAGGGTGAATGGTGGCTTGACGAGCTCTCACCCGGCGAGACGCACACGATTGGAATTCTCACGCGGGACTACTCGGGGAACGTCAACACCACGTGGGTGAACGACACCGCAACGACGCTTACTCCAGCTGAAACGGTTTACGTAAACGAGAGCGGCTGGTGGTACGAGGGCGGGAGCCTCAACCCCAGCGAGACGCCGCTCCAGGACGGGATAAAGAACGCGATCGAAGGTGGAACGGTCGTAGTCCTTGCTGGAACGTATCCGGAGAGTGTGGAGATAGGTAAATCCCTCACAGTGGAAACGAGCGAGAGCGCCCGCATCACCGGCGACGGCTCCGAGTTGGATAACGGAAGGAAGCCCGTCTTCTACGTGAGCTCCGACAACGTCACGCTGAATGGCTTTGTTGTAGCCTCGTCGGTCTCGAACATCGGGGTCTGGGTGGACGGCGTCGAGAACTGTACGATTGAGGACAACACGATTACGATAACCGAGACCGGGGAGAGCGAGCGCTACGGAATCTATCTCAGCTACGGGGGAGGCAACATCATCAGGGACAACGACGTGAGCGTTTCAGGCTTTCAGGGTGTCGGAATTTACGTCTACGAGGAAGAGGGGGAAGCCAGCGACGTCCACGACAACACAGTCACGGTTAGAGGCGATAGTGCCGACGGAATAGAGGTCTTCCAAACCTCGGCGTGGGTTTATGACAACACAATCTCGATAAGCGGTGTGGGTGAGAACGCCGGTTATGCCCTCTACCTGTACCTCGCGGGGGATTCGTTTATAGACAACAACGAACTGACGACTAACCTCTCCGAGACGAACGCCTGGGCAATAATTGTCATCGCAGAGTTCTATGGCTCGCTGAGCGGGAATACGATAAACGGGATTCCCACGGAGGTAACCTGTCCCGGAAACTGTCTCGTGAGGGGAGTTCCCCCGGAGAACCGGCCGGCACCGCCGGAGGGCTACGGCGACGTTGGGGAATACATTGAGATAGACGTGGACAGCTGGCTCCATCTGGGCCTCTACTACGACGATTCTGCCCTTGAGGGCCTTAATGAGGACAGCCTCCAGATATGGCACTTCACAGAGGGCTGGACGCTCGAGGGAACGAGCGGGCACCATTTGGACACGAACAAGAACCTCGTCGAGGCCAACCTGACGGGGTTGGGCATCTTCGCACCGCTCGCCCAGGAGAAGAACGACATCACCCCACCTGTCCTCACCTTCGTTGAGCCGACGCCAAAGGACGGTTCCCTGATCGGCAACTCAAGCATGGTGATAAACGTCACCTCGAACGAGAACCTCGCCCTGGCGACCCTTGAGTTCGACGGGGCAAACCATACGATGCTCGGCTCGGGGAAGAACTGGCACTACGCAATGAACGTTGCGGATGGAACCCACACCTTCAGGGTTTACGGCCAGGATTTAGCCGGTAACAACGGGACGAGCGAGGAGAGGGAATTTGAAGTTGACACGAAGGCCCCGGAGTATTCAAACGTCGGCCAGGATGCGGAAGGCATCCCGCCGGGCGGGGAAGTTCACGTCCACGCCTTCTGGAGCGACCCACACCTCAGGGGGGCGGTTCTTTATACAAACATAACCGGCTCATGGGAGGTCTTTGATGAAGTGGTCTTTGAAGGAACGGAAGGCTGGAGCAACTTCTCCCTAGTCCTTGACGAGCCGGACCTTTACTGCTGGAAGATAACTGGATACGATGCTCTGGATCACGAGAACACCACCCCGGTTCACTGTTTTGTGGTTTACTCCCCACCTG
>Ga0256842_1000979_pt1 | contig 24304 bp, 18 predicted proteins | sample 4559240metaG_FD_185973 | JGI IMG/M metagenome (GOLD analysis project Ga0256842, IMG submission 185973) | Hydrothermal vent microbial communities from Guaymas Basin, Mexico - 4559-240 | ecosystem: Environmental > Aquatic > Marine > Hydrothermal vents | place: Mexico: Guaymas Basin | collected... | reverse complement strand
GGAATCGATGAGATACCTGATATGAAAAGATTCAGAAAGATATTTAGAAAGATTTTAAAGAGCATAAAACAGATAAAAGAGCTAAAAAGAAAAAGAGGGTTTGATAATCCATCATTAGTATTCCCTGTTGGTGTAGCTATTTACCTCTGGGCAAAAGGTTTTGATTGGGATGTAATCCTGAGAATGATCCCAATGGACGAAGGAGATATGGCATCTCTTGTAATGAGAACAGCAGATCATCTAAGGCAGATAACAAATTTAAAAGATACCCATCCTGAGCTTGCGTCTTCTGCAAAAGAAGCCATAGAGCTAATAATGAAAGAGCCTTTTTATGTGGGAGGAGCTCAATGATACAGAAGTTAATTCAGACAAAAGAATTTTTATTAGATAGATTTAAAAAAGGCTCTTTTGAGATAGGGATGATCTCAGGAACTGGCCTTGATCCTGTAACAGAGAGAATAGAAACTGAAGCTGTTGTTCCATATGAAGAGATTCCAAATTTTCCCAGGTCCACAGTAAAAGGACACAGAGGAATGCTCAAATCAGGAACTATCTCAGGAAGAACTATTCTTGCAATGGAAGGCAGGTTTCATCTATATGAAGGCTATTCCCCTGAACAGGTGGTTTTCCCTGTCAGGGTTATGGCACTCTTAGGAGTTAAATATCTTTTTATTTCAAGTGCAGCAGGTGGCCTTAATCCCCTTTTTTCTACAGGGGAACTTATGCTCATAACCGACCATATAAACCTTATGGGAAGGAATCCTTTGGTTGGGCCAAACTTAGAAGAATTTGGTTCAAGATTTCCTGATATGGTTGAGGCATATGATCCAGAACTCATTGATATAATAGAAAAAAAGGCACTGAGTATGGGGATACTACTGAGAAAAGGCGTATATGTAGGGGTGCTTGGCCCAAGTCTTGAGACAAGGGCTGAAACCAGATTCCTGAGACTTATAGGAGCTGATGCAGTTGGGATGTCCACTGTTATGGAAAATATTGCTGCAGTTCATGCAGGAATAAAGGTTGCTGCTATTGCTGTACTTACAAACATAAATCTTCCAGATAACATGAAAAAGACTTCCTTAGAAGAGATCATCTCTGTGGCAAAAGAAAGCGCTAAGAAGCTCGCTCTGCTTTGGGAGAATGTGATAAAGGAGCTTTCAAAGTGAAATTCAGTATAGCCATAAGAGATGGCCTGATCTTAACCCTGGACAGGGAAAACAGAGTAATCCAGAATGGCTTTTTGGGTGTTTTGGAAGATAAAATCATATACATTGGAGAAGAGCCCAATGATTTCTCGTCAGACGAGATTATTGATGCAAAAGAAGGGATTGTACTTCCAGGGTTTGTAAACGCCCATACTCATATCCCAATGAGTCTTCTTAGAGGGCTTGCAGAGGATATTTCTCTGAAACAGTGGCTTGAGAAATATATATTTCCTATTGAAAAAAGACTTAACCCTGAACTTGTTTATACTGGCTCTCTTCTCTCCTGCGCAGAAATGATCATGTCAGGAACAACTACATTCTGTGATATGTATTTCTTTGAGGATGAGGTAGCAAAGGCAGCAAAAGAAGCTGGAATGAGATGTCTTATAAGTGAGGGACTGTTTGATTTTCCCTCGCCAAATTATGGGGTTGATATAGAAGATGGCTATAGATATACAGAATGGCTTATAGAAAAATGGAAGAATGATCCTTTAATAAATGTGGCTGTTGGGCCTCACACGCCTTATACTTGCTCTGAAAAGATCTTAAGAAAAGTCAAAGAAATAGCTGAAAGACATAATATTCCAATTATTATACACCTTGCTGAAACAGAGGCAGAGATTCAGGAGATGAAAGATATATACGGAAAAAGTCCGATAGAATATCTAAATGACTTAAAAATACTCGGCCCAAATCTAATAGCTGCCCATTGTGTTCATTTGAACAAAAAGGACTTGGAGCTACTAAAAAATAATGATGTAAAAGTGGTTCATAATCCAGAATGCAACATGAAGCTTGCATCTGGAATAAGTCCTGTTCCTGAAATGCTGAATATGGGAATATGTGTTGCCTTAGGAACAGATGGTAGTGCATCCAATAACAACTTGGATCTTTTTCAGGAAATGGACACTGCTGCTAAGCTTCACAAGATAAGCAAGATGGATCCTTCGGTTATGGATGCAGTTACTGTGGTTAAGATGGCAACCATTTATGGAGCAAAAGCACTTGGAATGGAAAAGATCATAGGTTCATTAGAAGTAGGGAAAAAAGCAGATATAATTGTCTTGGATACTAATAAACCTCACTTAGTTCCTCTTTACAACCCATTTTATAGTATTGTCTATTCTGCTATAGGAGCAGATGTGATCTATTCCATAATAAATGGAAAGGTGGTGATGAGAGAAAAAGAGCTTGTCACTCTGGATATAGAAAGAATAATAAAAGATGCAAAACAATGGGCAGATCAGATAAAAGACTGGCTTTCCTGATATGGAAGACTGCAATCCATTTATTGCACTTGGAAGTAGACTTAAAGGGGTAAAAGAGGTTCTTACCTTAGGTGTAAAACCTAACTTTTTAGATTACACCCCTGAAGAAAGATCATTAATTTTAAATGCAAAGCTGATACTTTTTCCCACATATAACTATGCCCAATTTTTTACCACCTTGGGAAAAAGAATATTTCCGAGCCTTGAGACATATCTCTATGCAGATGAAAAGATAAAACAGTCAACCCTGTTTTATATGCTGGGTATTCCACATCCCAGGACAAGGATATATTACAGAAGACATCACAAAGATATATTAAAAGACTTTTCTTTTCCCTTTATAGCAAAGATACCCAGAGGTTCTTCTCAAGGAAGAGGGGTATTTAAGATAAACAATGAAGAAGAATTAAAAAACTATCTTGCACTTACAAATGTAGCCTATATACAGGAATATATACCCCATGAAAAAGACTTAAGGGTTGTGCTGATAAACTATGATCCTGTTATTGCCTATTGGAGAATAAAAAAAAGAGGTGAGTTTAGAACAAATCTTGCTCAGGGTGGAAAGATTAGCTTTAAAGATATACCAGAAGAAGCAATTGAACTGGCAAAAAAATGGGCAAAAAAATGCAGGTTCAATGATGTGGGAATTGATATGATTCCTACAAATAGCGGATGGAAGATACTGGAAGCAAATATGAAATATGGAAGAAAAGGCCTTATAAGCAAGGGATTAAATATAAAGGAGATTTTTAGAAAAAAGCTCCTTTCTGGAGAGATTGGCTGACCATGCTAAAAAAGCTTTTTCTTATCAGCTTTATACTGGCTTTTTTAAGCCTTTTTTTATATCTGGCCTCTCTATACAGAGCCATAGATCGAGATATTTCTTATAGGATAAAGCATGGATTGTTTGAAGAGGCAATGGCATCAGAAAGCCCTGTATATTATGACGATGAAAAGACCCTGATAGGTGTTTTTTTTAGAAAAACTCACAGGATGTATCTTCACTATAATGAAATCCCAAAAATCTTTATAAAGGCACTTATTGCTACAGAAGACCAAAGATTTTTTGAACACCCTGGCTTTGACATAAGAGCCATCTTAAGAGCATTTATAGCCAATCTAAAAGCAGGAAGGGTTGTAGAAGGTGGTAGCACCATAACACAACAGCTTGCAAAAAATATATTTAGAAGGAGAAAAAGAACCTACAGTGCAAAGCTAAGAGAGCTTTTTCAGGCCATATTATTAGAGAGGAGGTTTAGCAAAGAAAAGATATTAGAAATGTATTGCAATCAGTTCTTTGTAACAGGATATGGAAAAGGCTTGCAGATAGCTGCTAGATATTTCTTTGATAAGGATGCGAGAGACTTAAACCTTGTAGAAGCTGCATTTATTGCTGGAACACTTCACGCACCTGCTAGATATAATCCTTTTATAAAAAAGACAGAAGCTGAAAGAAAAAGAGCTATTATGCTTGCAAAAAGACGCAAAGACTATGTGCTAAAAAGGATGCTTGAGATGCATTTTATTACAAAAGAGCAGTATTTAGAAGCAAAGAAAAGACCTGTTCCTTTTAAAAAAGGAAGGATAACATATGCATTGAATGTGATTATGGACTACATAAAGGAACAGTTAGAATCCACATATATAAGATCCATCTTAAAAAAAGAGGGAATAGAAAACATAGCCACTTCTGGAATAAGGATATACACATCCATAAACAAAGATATACAAAAAGGAGCCCTGCTTGCTCTCAGGAAAAAGCTCTCTCTGCTGGATGTAGAGCTGAGAGGATACAAACCAGAAACAAAACAAGAGATTAGCAAAATAAGAAAAGGTCTTATGGAGCCACTTCCAAAAATAGCTACTGTAACAGATGTGGATGAAAAAAATGCTCTGATAAAAGTTTCTTTAAAAAACAAAGAAGGAATAATAGATTTAAATGGATTAAAGCAGATAGCATCTGCATGGACAAAGTGGAAGGTAGGCCGACGAGCAAGGCTTAATAAAAAGTATATTTCTCTCTTTTTAAAGAATATCCATAAAGGAGACAAAGTAGCGGTATGGCCATCCAAGGAAAAGGGAAGGTATATCTTAACAAAAATCCCAAAACTGGAGGGGGCTGTAGTAGTTTTGCAAAATGGCATGATAAAAGCCATGGTGGGAGGTTACTGTAATGTGTTTTTTAACAGGGCAGTGGATGCAAAAAGACAGCTGGGCTCTATCTTTAAACCTCTTCTTTTTGTGTCTGCACTGAAATTAAAGTGGAACACCTTAGATGAACTATATGACATAAGGGACCTATATAAGTTTGAAGATACCTATTACTTTCCAAAACCAGATCATACCCCTCCAAGCAATAAGGTCTCTATAGCATGGGCAGGTATAAAGTCAGAAAATCTCGCAAGTGTATGGCTTTTGTATCATCTTGTAGATAGACTCAACATGGAAGAATTTGAAAAAGTAGCAAGATACTTGGGATTAGCAAAGGGCAAATGGGAAACCTATGATGAATATGCTGAGAGGATAAGAGACAGATATGGGATCATTATAAATAAAAATGTTCTTATGGAAGCTGCCTTTTCCATAGCTAAGAAAAAAGTAAAACCTGACATTATATTTAGTGGACATGAAGAGATACTCAATGTGATTCCAAGACTGCATTGGGAGATAAAAGAGGAAATTCTGGATAAGGTGTTAGGACTGGATTCTGAGAAAAAAAAGGAGATGACACCTGAAGAAATAGAGAAAAAGGAGAAAATAAAAAAGGGAATTTTGAAGTTTAATTTTCAAAAGCTATATGAACTTAATCAAAACATGAAATCAAAATATACTTTTATAATAGACTCCCTTTATAGAGGAGAGCTGAGTGATGACATGCTAAGTGGATTTTACCTAAAAGACCAGAAGATCATTTATACAGAAGATGAAATAAACTCTCCTCATCTGGATCCAGAATGGATCATATCTAATAGTTCCCTGTTTAAAGCAAAAGATATCTGGATAGATGGCATAATGACTTCAGGAATAATAGACTTGATATATTCATATACTCAAAAAGAGTATAAAAAGATCTCTTCTTTAAGACCTTATTCCCCAGAAGTCCTCTACAAAGTGCCTGATTTCAGGTTGCTGGTCGGACTTTATTATACAGTGAACATGGCAAAAAAACTGGGTATTTCTGCTCATCTTGATCCTGTTCTTTCTTTTCCCTTAGGACCAAACTCTGTCAGCATAATAGAGGCTGCTCTTGCTTATCAAACCATAATTACAGGCAAACTTTATCATTTAGAAGAAAGATTATCACCTTCAATGCTTCCTGTGATAAAGAAGATCACTGACAGGTACGGAAATCTTATATGGAAATACCAGCCAAAGCCTCAAACAGTTTTAAGCAAAAGGGTTTCAGCTGCTATAAGTGAGATATTGAGATGTGTAGTAAAAATTGGCACAGGAAGAGGAGCAAACAGAGCCGTTGTAATGAGAGTAAAACAAGGAAAGGAACAAATAAAGATACCAATTCCATGTTTTGGCAAAACAGGAACAGCCAATCGATTTACAAATTCAAGTTTTATAGGGATTGTTCCCGGAATAAATAAAAAAGAGAGAAAGTTAGAGCTAAGAAAAGGCTATGTTATTTCTGTGTATGTTGGATATGATGACAACATCCCTATGAAAAATCAGAACATATCTGTATACGGAGCATCTGGGGCATTGCCTGTATGGATATCCACGGCTAACTATATTGTCAACAGCCATAATTATAAAGATAAGATACAGCCTGCTGACATTGTTTTCACTACTCCCAAAGAGATGATTTTACCAGAAGGGGATCAGTTTATCTACGTAAGTGTATCCCCTATAACAGGACTTCCGACCATTTCTTCAGGATTTAACTTTCCTAAGATCTTGGCCAATGCAACCAAACAAGACAGTCAGATTCTATTTCTTAGAAAGTTTGAGCCATAGCTCATTTTTTTGCAGGTAAGACCACGGGAAGACCTGCCCTGTAATCTGCTTTATTTAAAGGAACAGCCACAGAATAGTCCTTTTTGACTGAAACAATCTTTACATCACCCAGTTTTTTGCCAAGACAGTAAAAAGAGTGTCCATTAATAGAGCTTATCCTCTTTCCCCAGTCATAAACAGATAATATCATTCCTTTCTTTATTCCTACATCCTTGCCAGCATTTATCTTTATAGTGCCAGGATTGTTCTCCACTTCTATTATCTTTCCTTTCCATGGATCATCCTTTACCACCCTTGCTACAAGCTTTGCCTGTGTTCTTATCAAAACAGGGATGGTATTTTTAAGCACATCTCTGAAAAGCTTTTCTTTATCCGTAGGTATCTTTTTGAGAGGAATAGCAAATCTTTCAGATGCCATATGGCTTTCTACAAGGGCATTTGTAACAGTATCTATCACATTTATCACGAGCACTGCTTCAAATACCTGATCAAAATGTCTAAAAGGCCACACTCCATTTGTCCTTCTTTCAACCCTCATAACATCCATTATTCCAGTAACTAAATAATTCATACCTAATTTACACGCATCTTCTACCATATCAGGTTCATCTATAATACCAAGCCGTGGAATAGCTCCTTCTACTTTCCACGCAGATGGATTTTTTGGTAGATAAACCAAATGATTTCCCGGAACTTTTTTTAGTTTCATTGCAAACTTAGAAGCTACCTTAATCCCATAATCAGAATAAGGATTCCAGGCACATACAAAAGGAGTCACTAAGATCTTCTTTTTGGGCTCTTCTTTCTTGGGCAGAATCTTGTATTTGGCAACCTCAAAAGCATCAACCCCTTTTTCAGAGGCCTCTTTAACCTCTTTTTTTACTGTGCCACAGCTCGGAAGCAGAAATAAAAAGATAATCAAAATAATGTTAATAATAGAGCACATTGAAACTGCTAAACTCCCCTATGTATTCTTCTTCTTGCACTTTTACATTTGTTACCTCTGCTGCTGGAGGGCCTTTATGACACCATTTAACAAGCTCTCTCACCTTATCTTCATCTCCTTCTGCTACCACCTCTACTGTACCATCAGGAAGATTCCTCACCCATCCATATACCCCTAAGGACAGAGCCTTTTTCTTGGTGGACTCTCTGAACCATACCCCCTGAACCCGTCCCTCTATTATCAAATGTACTCTTATCTTTTTCATCTTACCCCTCCAACATCTTTAAGAATTCTTCTTCAGTTATAGTTTTTTTGCCGAGCTGTTTGGCTTTGTTTAGTTTTGATCCGGGAGATTCTCCAACAACCACATAATCTACATTCCTGCTCACCTGAGAAGCCACCCTTCCTCCTTTTTCAATAACCATCTTCTTTGCCTTTTCTCTTGTCATGGACTTTAAGGCTCCTGTAAAAACAAAAGTCTTACCTGCTATGGGAGAACCCTCTTTTGGTTTTACCTCCTCAAATGTTATACCTGCGTTCAAAAGTCTTTCAATGTTTTTAAGATTTTTTTCATCCTCAAAAAATGCCTTTATGCTTCTTGCTGTTTCTTCTCCTATTCCCTTTATTGAAAGAAGTTCTTGAAGACTGGCGTTTTTAAGCCTTTCCAAGCTCTTAAAATGTTCTGCTAACAGCTGAGCAGTATGCTCTCCCACATGTCTTATTCCCAAAGCATATATAAATCTGGACAAAGTGGTATTTTTGCTTTTTTCAATGGCATTCAGTATGTTTTTTGCAGACTTATCCTGAATACCATCTAATTTTTTTAAATCTTGGATGGTTAAATAATAAATATCTGGTTCTTCTTTTACAAGGCCTTTTTCTACCATTTGATCAATGATTCGTTCTCCTATTCCTTCTATATCCATGGCCCCTTTTGAGACAAAATGTTTCAATGCAGCCCTTATCTGAGCAGGACAATTCTTATTAGGACATCTTATCGCCACTTCTCCTTTTTTCTGGACCACCTTTGTTCCACATACAGGACAGTGATCCGGCATTTTAAACTTCTTTTCATTCCCTGTTCTTTTTGACTTTACAGGCATAACCACCTCTGGAATTACATCTCCTGCTCTTTGCACTACTACTGTATCCCCTATCCTTATATCCTTTTTTTCTATTTCTTCTTGGTTATGAAGGGTTGCCCTCTTTACTATTACTCCTCCTATCTCTACTGGTTCTAAGATCGCCACAGGTGTGAGAACCCCTGTCCTACCTACCTGAACCTCTATATCCAATATCTTGGTGGTTTCTTGAACAGGTGCAAACTTGTAAGCTATAGCCCATCTTGGACTTCTTGCCTTTGAACCAAGCTTTTTCTGTAATTCCAGATCATTTACCTTGATCACTGCTCCATCAATTTCATAGAGTAAGGTATCTCTGATTTCTTCCAGATAATTACAATATTCTATTACCTCATCCACAGACTTACACAGTCTCAAATATGGCATATTCACCCTGAAACCCCACTGCTGAAGCTGGCGCATAAGCTCATAATGGGTCTTTATTGGTCCGAGATCACTTACTTCTCCTACGCCGTAACAGAACATATCAAGTGGTCTTTTGGCAGTTACCCTTGGATCAAGCTGTCTTAAAGATCCAGCAGCAGCATTTCTGGGATTTGCAAAAAGCGGAAGTCCTTTTTCTTCTCTCTCTTTGTTGAGCCTTTTAAAGGCCTCCTTTTCCATATAAACCTCTCCCCTTACTTCTAAGAGATCAGGCACAGGAAGCCCCTTTTTTTTCTGTCTGAGCACCAAAGGAACACTCATGATAGTTTTTATGTTTGCTGTTACATCCTCTCCCACATATCCATCTCCTCTTGTAGATGCTACTGTGAGCCTGCCTTTTTCATAAACAAGCTCCACAGCAAGTCCGTCTATCTTTGGTTCAGCAGTATATTCAATCTGGGACACATCTCCGAGAAATCTTTTTGTTCTGGCATCAAACTCCCGAAGCTCTTCTTCACTAAAGCAGTCATCCAAGCTAAGCATAGGTTGTCTGTGTTTTATTTGCCTAAATCCTTTTTGAGGTTCAGTTCCAACCCTTTGGGTAGGAGAGTCAGGGGTTATCAGCTCAGGATATTTTTGTTCTAATTCAACAAGTCTTCTGAAAAGCCTGTCATATTCTGCATCTGAAATTTCTGGCTCATTCAACACATAATAGCGGTAATTGTGATATCTTATCTTTTCTCTTAATTCCTCTATCTCTTTTATGATCTTTTCATCTATCTTTCTTTCTGACATAGTATTACTCCTTCATTGCCAATTTAAGTATCAATTCAAGAACCTTCTTAGATGTGCTTTTTAATTCAAAACTTGAAAAGCCAGGCTTCCATTTGCCTGAAAAAAGCTCGTCTGAAACTACAAAAATCCCTGCAATAGATACAGCTCGAAAATTCGCTACCCTTATAAGGGCAGATATCTCCATGTCTATACCAAGTGCCCCTTTTTTTTGATATTCTTTTATTTTCTCTTTTGTTTCTCTGTATGGCGCATCAGTTGTTAATAATGGCCCTTCAAAAAAAGGAATATCTTGTGAAGAGAGTTCATTCTTTATCTTAGATATCATATCCTTATCTGGGAGAGGATCAAAATCCAGAGGATAGTGTTGGGATGTGCCTTCTTCTGAAAATGCATGTGTAGGAATCACTGTATCTCCTATATGTATATCTTTATTAAGAGAACCACACCAGCTAAAGACCCATATCTTCTTTGCCCCAAGTGCTATAAGTCTTTCAAGGCCCAATACTGCCTGAGGTGCTCCCAAAAAAGGCCCACATATGGCGATTCCCTTTGGACCAACATAAAGTCTGTAAAGACAACCATCCAGTTCACCATAATCTTTTACATCTAAGGAAGCGACAAAACGATTCAGTTCTCTTTTTGGCATAATCATAATGGCATTTTCTGATATGTCAGGATCTCTCTTTCTTTTTATTGGTTTAATTATTCCCATTCTATGGTACTCGGAGGCTTGGAGGAGATATCATATACCACCCTATTAATCCCTTTTATGGTATTTATAATCCTGTTGGATATTCTTTCTAAGACATTATAAGGAATCCGACTCCAGTCTGCTGTCATTGCATCTTGGCTATCTACAATTCTTACAGCTACCACATGCTCATAGGTTCTCTCATCGCCCATAACCCCCACGCTTTTTACAGGAAGCAACACAGCAAATGCCTGCCATACCTGTTCATAAAGACCTGCTTTTTTGATCTCTTCCACCACAATGCTATCAGCTTCTCTTACAAGCTCTAATCTCTGCTCTGTAACCTCACCAAGGATCCTTACAGCAAGACCAGGGCCAGGAAATGGATGCCTTAAAAGTATTTCTCTTGGAAGACCTAACTCAGCCCCTAATCTTCTTACCTCGTCTTTAAAGAGTTCTCTCAAAGGCTCTATAAGTTCCAGATTCATCTTTTCAGGTAGTCCTCCTACATTATGGTGGCTTTTTATAGTAGCTGAAGGGCCTTTAAATGAAACACTTTCTATTACATCAGGGTAGAGGGTCCCCTGAGCAAGATAACGGATATTGCCAAACTCCTTGGCCTTTTTTTCAAAAACCCTGATAAAAAGTTCGCCTATTATCTTTCTTTTCTTTTCAGGATCTGTAACCCCTTTTAATGCATTTAAAAACTGCTCTCTTGCATCAACAAAGTGGAAATTCAGATTCAGTGTCTTTTCAAACACCTTTTTTACTTTATCAGGCTCATTTTTTCTCAACAAACCATTGTCTATAAAAACACAGATCAGATTTTTTCCAATTGCTCTGTTTACAAGGGCTGCTGTGACTGAAGAATCCACCCCTCCTGAAAGGGCGCATATCACCTTCTCTTCCCCGACTTTTTCTTTTATAGTCTTTACAGCATCTTCTACAAAGGAAGACATGCTCCAGGAAGGCTCACAATCACATATCTTATAGAGAAAATTCTTTAGTATCTGCATTCCTTTTGGAGTATGAACCACCTCTGGATGAAACTGAACCCCATATATCTGCTTTTCCCTGTTTGCTATTGCAGCAAATGGACTATTTTCGCTTTCTGCAAGCTTTACAAAGCCAGATGGGATTTGCTCTACCTTATCTCCATGACTCATCCAGACCTTTAATTTATCTCCTATCTGAAATCCAGAAAAAAGATCCTTATTGTCCAACACCTTTATAAATGCACTTCCGTATTCCCTTTTTTCAGAACCACTTACTTTACCATTAAACAGGTAACATATTATCTGCAGACCATAGCATATACCTAAGATAGGGATTCCCAAAGAAAAGATCTCCTTTTCTGGAATAGGAGCATCTTTTTCATACACACTGGCAGGCCCACCAGAAAGTATTATGCCTTTTGGGTTAAAAGAGAGAATCTCCTTTAAAGACATGTTATAGGGGTGAATTTCACTATATACCTTTGCCTCTCTTACTCTTCTTGCTATAAGCTGTGTGTATTGTGAACCAAAATCTAAGACAAGTATCTTTTCTCGCATCTTACTGTTCTACCCTATAATTTGGCGCTTCTTTTGTTATTATCACATCATGGACATGGCTTTCTCTTAAACCAGCAGGGGTGATTTTTACAAATTCTGCCTTCTCCTGAAGCTCTTTTATGGTGCGACATCCCAAGTATCCCATTCCTGACTTAAGCCCCCCTACTAACTGAAAGATATTATCTGCTAATGGGCCTCTGTATGGAACCTTTCCCACTATACCTTCTGGAACAAGCTTATCAGATCCTTCTGTTTCCATACACATGTATCTGTCTTTGCTTCCTTCTTTCATTGCCTCAAGAGAACCCATTCCTCTGTAAAGCTTGTATGTTCTTCCTTGATATATTATGAACTCTCCTGGACTTTCTTCTGTGCCAGCAAAAAGGCTTCCTATCATAACTGAATCTGCACCACCTGCTATTGCCTTTGTTATATCTCCTGAATACTTTATTCCTCCGTCTGCAATAATCGGGATATCATATTTTTTTGCCTCTTCTGAACACTCCATTATAGCTGTCATTTGAGGCACACCAACCCCGGCTACTATTCGTGTAGTGCATATAGACCCTGGGCCAACCCCTACCTTGATCGCATCTGCGCCTGCATCTACAAGCGCCTTTATTCCATCTGGGGTTGCCACATTACCTGCTATTACCTCTAAGGCTGGAAATAAAATCTTTATCTTTTCTACTGTCTTTATTACATTTTTAGAATAACCATGTGCTGCATCCACTACAACCACATCAACATTTGCCTCAACAAGCGCTGAAACCCTTTCTTCCATGTCTGATCCTACTCCAACAGCAGCTCCTACCCTAAGTCTTCCAAACTGGTCTTTGCAAGAGTTAGGATATTTTTTTATCTTTTCTATATCTTTTATGGTTATAAGTCCCTTAAGCCTACCCTCCTCATCTACTATAAGGAGCTTTTCTATCCTATGTTCATGCAATATCCTTTTGGACTCCTCTAAGGTAATACCTTCATTTGCGGTTATGAGATTGTCTTTTGTCATAACATTGCCAGCCTTCTGATCTAGATCTGTTTCAAACCTCAGATCCCTATTAGTTATAATTCCTACTAATTTATTATCTTCTTCCACAACAGGAACACCAGAGATCTTAAATTTCTCCATTATACTTAGAACTTCTCTTATGCTCTGATCTGGATTTACAGTAACAGGATCAATGATCATACCACTTTCTGACTTCTTTACCCTCTCAACCTCTGTTTTCTGCCTTTCTATACTCATATTTCTATGTATTATCCCTATTCCTCCATGTCTTGCCATTGTTATAGCAGTTGCAGATTCTGTAACCGTATCCATTGCAGCACTTATCAATGGGATATTTAACCTTATATTTCTGCTAAGCCTTGTGCTTACATCCACTTCACTTGGAAGAACTTCAGAGTACTTCGGAACAAGCAAAAGATCATCAAAGGTATATGCATATTTGAATTTACCACTCATCTCATATCTCCTTTTTTAATATCTCAGGCTTAAGTATTATGCCCTCCAATATATCTGAGAGCGAAGCTATTACTTGCGAAAATCCAAAAAATTCCATTATCCTTAACAGGATAACAGTGCCTGGTATTATAACCTTTGCTCTATTTTTATCCAAGCCAAACTTGTAAACCATCTCTTGCAGACTCATACGGATCAGCTCTTCAAATAGCTTTCTTACCTGCTTTAATGTCAAAATCTTACCATTTAAATTCTCTGGACACACTTTATCAAATGATATGCTATGTGCCATTGCCACCAGGCTGGTTATGGTTCCTCCTGTTCCTATGAGCTTTTCTGTTTTAAAAGCAATATTACCAAGATTTTTTTTCAGCACATCTCTCACATAAGAAGCCGCGTTATCCCTGTTTTGAAGAACAGCTGCTCCCAAAGGGATTGAACATATATAAGGTATGGTTTCTGTTTTGATAAAAAACTCTGTGCTTCCACCTCCTATATCAACTATCACAAAAGGGATATCTTTTTTAAGTCTAAGAGAGTGAATTACTCCTTTTGCAGTAAGACAGGCCTCTTTTTTTCCTGATATAACAATTGCTTCTATACCTGTCAGGGCTTTTAGCTGAGCAATAAATTCCTCTCTATTTTTTGCCTCTCTTATAACCCCTGTTGCGATAGGATAAAACTCCTGTACTCTCAATTTTTCAGCCTTTTTTAAAAATTTTTTTAAAACCATCACAGTGTTTTCTATTGCCTTTTGTTTTATTATTCCTATGTCTTTCTCATAAAAATCTGCCACGTTAATGTAGTCTCTTTCTCTGGCAAGAGGCAAAAAATCTCTCTTATCAGTCAGTATTTGTGCCACAAGCATCCTTGCTGTATAAGAACCAATATCTAAGGAAGCAGCTATTTTTTTCATATCATTATTATTATCATTTTATTATTTCTTTTGAAAATAGTCTTGAGATGTTAAACTCCTGAATGCTAATATCAAGCATCAGTTTTCAGGAGGGATTTTATGCCTCATAGGTTAGAAATCAGGTTGAAAGACGGCCTGTTTGATGCTGAAGGAAGCAGTATTAAAAATAAAAGCAAAGAGTATTTCGGGCTTGAAGTAGAACAGATAAGAATAATAAGAGTCCTCACCATAGACAAAGAATTTGATCAGTCTCAATTGAGCAAGATACAGCAACTCTTTCAGAATCCTGTTACAGAGGACTCCTCATTTTCTCCCATTGCAAGAGAATTTGACTGGATAATATGGGTGGGCTTTAGGCCAGGGGTTAAGGACGCAGCAGGAGAGACCGCTGTGGAGGCCATTGAAGACCTTCTAAGTATAAGATTCCAAAAAGGAGAAGCAGTTTATACATCCAAGCTCTATGAGATAAAAGGAAATCTGAAAAGAGATGAGGTAGAAAAGATAGCAAAAGAGCTTCTGGCCAATGAACTTATACAGCAATGGAGGATCTTTTCAAAAGAAGAATGGGATCTAAAAAAAGGGATAGGTTTTATCATTCCAAAGGTCATATTAAGGCACATACCTGAGGTGAAAAGATTTCACATAGAAACAGACGAGGATTTAAAAAGGATCTCTTTTGAAAGGAACTTGGCACTCAATGAAAAGGACATTCCGATCATAAGAAGATATTTTTCAAAACCAGAGGTCTTAGAAGAGAGAAGAAAGATCGGGCTTGATCTTCCCACAGATGTGGAGCTGGAATATATATCTCAGGCCAGAAGTGATCACTGCAATCACAACACCTTCAAAGGACTTTTCAGATACAAAGATCTTTTTACGGGTGAGCAATTTCAGGTAAACAACCTTTTTAAGGTCTGCATTGAAGAACCTACCCTTAAGATTCAGAAGCAAAAAGACTGGGTTGTTTCTGTACTATGGGATAACGCAGGAGTAGGAAGGTTTGATGATAAGCACTTTTATAGCATAACAGGAGAAACTCACAATAGTCCATCCACTATGGAGGCATATGGAGGAGCACTTACAGGTATCGTTGGAGTCTATAGAGATCCCATGGGAACAGGAAAGGGGTCTAAGATAATATGTGGTGCATATGCCTTCTGCGTTGGGCCAAGAGATTATGATGGACCTCTAAAACCAAGACTTCATCCCAAAAGACTGCTGGACGGGGTTGTGGAAGGAGTAAGAGATGGAGGAAATAAAAGTGGTGTTCCCACTATCTATGGACTGTTGCTTTTTGACGAAAGCTTTATTGGAAAATGCCTTGTATTTGTTGTGGCAGCAGGAATCATGCCTTCTGAGATCAAAGGAGAACCTGCTCATCTAAAGAGCATAAAGGCTGGAGACCTCATAGTTATGTCCGGAGGAAGGGTGGGAAAGGATGGCATTCACGGTGTTACTGCTGCATCAGAAGAGTACAGTGAACACACCCCTGCAGGACATGTGCAGATAGGAGACCCATATACCCAGAAAAAACTGCACGATTTTCTTATAGAGGCAAGGGATGAGGGTTTAATTTCATTCATAACAGATTGTGGTGGAGGAGGTCTTTCCTCTGCTGTAGGTGAGTCTGCCAGATTCAGCAATGGATGTAGGGTAGATTTAGATAGAGTTCCCCTAAAATATGAAGGCCTTGATCCATGGGAAATATGGGTTTCTGAATCACAGGAGAGAATGGTTATTGCTGTGAAACCTGAGCACATAAAGAGATTCCTAGAGCTTTCTAAAAAACATGCTGTGGAAAGCACAGTAATAGGTGAATATGACAGCTCGGGCTATCTAAAGCTGTATTACAAGGGAAAACCATGTGCATATATAAGCATGGATTTTATGAAAATGGGATTTCCTCAATGGGAATTTGATGCAGAGTGGATCCCTCCTGAGGCAAGAGGCCTTTTTGAACCAGTAATAGATGAACCAAAAGAATATGGAGAGCTCTTAAAAGAGCTCCTTTCAAGACCCAATATATGCGAAAGAAACTGGATTATCAGGCAATATGACCATGAAGTTCAAGGAGGAAGCGTGATAAAACCCATTGTAGGAAAGAGTAGAGATGTTCCGTCTGATGCTGCTGTGATAAGACCTGTGCTTGAAAGCACAAGAGGTTTTGCTATAACACAGGCTCTTAATCCTTTTTATTCCCTTATAGATACATATCACATGGTAGCGGTAACAATAGATGAGGCTGTAAGAAAGATTATTGCTGTTGGTGGAGATCCATGGCACATAGGAGGCATAGATAATTTCTGCTGGCCAAACATCCAGTATGATCCAAAAAAGAATCCTGACGGCAAGTACAAAGCTGCCCAGCTTGTAAGGGCATGTTTGGCACTAAAAGACATGTGCTTAGAGTACGGGATCCCTCTTCTGTCTGGAAAAGACAGCATGTACATAGATGGAAACTTAGAAGGGCCTTTTGGAGAAAAGAGAAAGGTATCTGGCATTCCAACCATGATGTTCACGGTCTGTAGCGTGATAAAGGACATAAGAAAATGCATCACAATGGATGCCAAAAATGAAGGAGACATAATTTATGTTCTGGGAAAAACAAAAGATGAGCTTGGAGCAGGTGAATATTATCAGATGATGGGATATGTGGGTCTTAATGTACCAAAGGTGGCTCCAAAAGATTTCTGGAAAACATACATAAAGGTAAGTGAAGCAATAGAAAAAGGGCTCATCTCTTGCTGTCATGCCGTTGGAAGAGGAGGTATTGGAGTACACCTTGCTTTGGTTTCAATGGCAGGAGAGATCGGTTTAGAGATTAGCTTGGAAAAGCTCCCTCAAGAAAAAGGGCTTCTGCCCAGCAGACTTTTGTTTTCAGAATCTGCGGGAAGATTTATAATAACTGTGCCTCCTGATAAAAGAAAAGAGTTTGAAGAACTGTTTTCCGAAATAGATGAAATAGAAGCAGTGGGCAGTATTTGTTCTGGAAAGAGATTCAGGATAAAATATTTGGGAAATATACTCATAGATGAAGATATAATGGAATTGAAAAAGATATGGAAAAAAAGATTTTCACATCTCTCACAGAGCATGTTCGAAAAATCCTTTTGAACATACTCGATAAAAAGATTTATAGTATTCCTTAAAATTTGATATTTTGCAGAATGCTATACTATAATCTTAAAAAACAAAGTAGGTGATTAGGTATGGAAAAAAGGGTCTTATTTTTAAATCCTCCATCTTATGAAGGTTTTGATGGAGGAGCAGGAAGCAGATATCAAGCAAGAAGAGAAGTGACCTCATTCTGGTATCCTACTTGGCTTGCTCAGGCAGCAGCACTATGTCCTGAAAGCAAACTCATTGACGCACCTTCGCATGACATAAGTCCTGAGCAGGTAATAAAAATCGCCAAAGATTTTGATATAATAGTCATATTTACCAGCACACCAGGTTTTAAAAATGATGCCTTGCTTGCTTCTAATCTTAAAGACAGTTGTCCTCGTATACTCATTGGAATGATAGGACCACACACTACAGCACTTCCAGAAAAGAGCTTGGCAGAGGCAAAAGCAGTTGACTTTGTTGCTATTGGCGAATTCGATTACACTATAAAAGAAATAGCTAAGGGAGCAAACCTATCAGAAGTAAGGGGTATAGCTTACAGAAAAAATGGTGATATTGTTGTTAATCCCAGAAGAGAATGGATAAAAGATATGGATGCCCTTCCAAGTGTTTTGGATGTTTATAAAAGAGATCTGCGCATAGAAAACTATTTTATTGGCTATCTCCTTCATCCATATCTTTCTCTTTACACAGGAAGGGGATGCCCTGGAAGGTGCACCTTCTGCCTTTGGCCACAAACTATTGCAGGAAGAAAATACAGAAAAAGATCTCCTCAGAAAGTAATAGAAGAGATGGAAAGAGCAAAAGATATGTTCCCTCAAGTAAAAGAGTTCTTTTTTGATGATGATACCTTTACAGCAGATTTCAAACGTGCAGAGGAAATAGCAAAAGGACTTGGGAATCTTGGGATTACATGGTCCTGCAGTTCAAGAGCCAATGTACCTGAAAAGACTTTGGCTATTATGAAAGAAAATGGGTTAAGGCTTGTTATGGTTGGGGTAGAGTCTGGAAATGATCAGATATTAAAAAATATAAAGAAGGGAATAACTACCTCACAGATAAGGAGATTCATGAAAAGCTGTAGAAAACTGGGCATAATGACACACGCAACCTTTGTTCTCGGATTTCCAGGAGAAACAAAAGAGACAATAGAGCAGACTATAAGATTTGCGCAAGAAATAGATCCTGACACTATTCAGGTATCTATTGCTACTCCCTATCCTGGAACAGAACTTTATGAAGAGGCTGTAAAAAATGGATGGCTTGTCTCATCTGAATTGGTCACAGACTCTGGGATTCAGCAAGCAGCTCTTGAGTACGAAAATCTTTCTGCTCAGGAAATATTTGATTATGTAGAGGTTTTCTATAATAGATTTTACTTTAGACCAAAACCTATACTTAGAATTATAAAAACCATGATGATGGATTTAGACATGTGCAAAAGAAGATTGAGAGAAGCAAAAGAGTTCTTTGAATTTATGAGGCAAAGAAAAAAGGGTAGAAAGGCATAATGGACATATTGGGAATCATTCTGATACTGCTTTGTATTGCCTCTGTTATTTATCATATCCTTGCTGCCTATTGTGCAGGACATTTCTATATGAGATATATAAAGAATATAGGAAGATATAGAAGAGAAAAAGGAGACTATGAAGCAGGAAAATATCCAAAAGTTCTATGTTTCAAGCCTCTTTGTGGTGAAGATAGATTTACCTTTAATAATGTAGGTAGTTTTATGAATATGTTTTATCCTGAGTATAAACATAAGCTTCTTCTTGGTATAGCAGACTATAAAGATCCTGCATATAAAAATGTAGCCAGGGTCTTAAAAAGGGTATCACCTTATAGGGTGATTATTTCTCTTGGAGAGATTAAAACCGGCTCTAATGCAAAGGTGAGAAATATGATGAATATGGAGAGATATATACCTCCTGGCATAGATGTGGTTATTATCTCTGATGCTGATGTAAGGGTTGAAGCAGATTATATAAGAGCTATGGTAGAACCATTTTTAGAAGATCCAAATATAGGAGCAACTACAGCAATTTATAAGATAGCCAGAGATGTAGAACTTCCTGAAGTGTTAGAAGCCGCATTTGTGGGACTGAATTTTATCCCGAGCGTGTTGCTTGTATCCCATTTTTCGGACTTAAAATACGCCTTTGGAGCATCTATTGCTATAAGAGCAGATGTCTTAGAAAAGATAGGTGGATTTTCTTCTCTTAAGGATTACTTAGCAGATGATTATATGCTTGCGCAAAAGATTGTTAAGGCAGGATATAAGATAAAGCTGGTGGATTATATTGTAGATATAATGCCCAGTACAAAAAGGGCAAAAGATGCGATTCTGCATATATTAAGATGGATGAGAACAATAAAGACATGCAATCCTTTAGGATATTTCTTTTCTATAGTATGCTATCCTACCTTATGGGGTGTGCTTGCCTGCTTTTATTTTGGTCCTGCCAGTTTTGGAGTTTATCTGCTGGGACTTTGTGGTTTTACAAGGATGATCTGCTCTGCCCTCTATTTAGCCTGGACCAAAAATGAGATATTTAAGGCTGTTGCTGCTCCAGCATGGGATTGGATAACCACTTTTATGTGGATATGGTCTTTTTTGGGTAATACTGTAAAATGGAATAACAAAGAGTATAAAGTGCTTTCAGATGGAAGATTTTATGAGATAAAAGAAAAAAGGGCTTCGAGATTGATATAATATGCTTCATCTTATAGTCACAGCAGATGATTTTGGAAAAGACGAGGAGACAAATAGGGCTGTAGGCATTGCCAAAGAAGAAGGGATTCTTACCTCAGCAAGCCTTATGGTAGTAGGAAAAAGATGGGAAGAGGCAGTAGAAATAGCAAAGGAAAAAGATATAGATGTTGGATTTCACCTTTCTCTTACAGAAGGAGAAAGCATATATCTAAGGAAATACATAAAGCGGTCTCCCTCAGAGCTTGGTATAAAAATACAATTCTTTAAAGACAAAATGCTTTATGCAAAAAATGAAATAGAACTTCAATGCAAAAGATTTATATCAACAGGGCTTTCTTTAAGACATATAGAACCTCATCATCATATCCATATTCATCCGGTTATAAGAAAGATGGTTATAAGAAGTTGTATAAGATATAACATAAAAGGAATAAGAATACCGTATGAGCCCTGGCAAATCTCAGCTCCTATATTAAAAAGACACATGCTAAGAAACCTCTTCTACAGAGTTGTATTTTCGCTTTTAAATGCTCAGCTTCGCGAAGAGGCAATAAAAAACAGGCTTATATTCACAGATGCGGTCTTTGGCCTTTACAGCACAGGAGAAACAACAGAGGATTTAATAATCCTGCTCTTAGAGAGGATAAGAAAAACAGGCATTAACAAAGGCACATTCGAGCTATATCTTCATCCTGTAGATAAAAAAACATCTCCTGGTTTTTCTGAGCTGAAAGCCCTTGCAAGTGAAAAGGTAAGGAAAAAGATAAAGGAGCTGGATATAAAGCTTATTTCTTTTTCAGATTTTATTATTACTCGTGTCTAAGAGCCTCAATGGGATTCATATTTGCTGCTTTTCTTGCTGGAAAAAATCCAAAAATAGCTCCTACCATGATAGAAAATACAAAAGAAAACATAATTATCTTTGCATCTAAAACAAAAGGGACAAGAAGAGAGTTACAAAGAAAAACAGACACAATTATCGCAACCCCTATGCCGACCATCCCTCCAAAAGAAGAAAGTATAATCGACTCTATTAAAAACTGAAACAAAACATCTCTCTGTAGCGCTCCTATTGCCATCCTTATTCCTATCTCTTTTGTCCTTTCAGTAACAGAGACAAGCATTATGTTCATAATTCCTATTCCACCCACAATAAGGCTTACTGCTGCAATTGCAGCCAAAAATGATGTGAGCACCTTTGTAGTACTAGAAAGTACATTCACTATCTCTCTCATGTCCAATATATAAAAATCATCTTCTTGATCTGCTCTTATGTGTCTTCTTTCCCTTAAAAGCAGTTTTATATCTTGGATAACGCTATCTATGGAATAGCCTTGCTTTACTGAAACATATATGTTGGTTACATTTGTATTGCCTACAATTCTTCTCTGAAATGCCTTTATGGGAATTAATATAAAATCATCTCTATCTGCACCAAAGCTAGACTGTCCTTTTTTCTTTAATACTCCTATTACCCTGAAGGATATCTTTTTAAGCCTTATTCTCTTTCCAATTGGATACTCATCTCCAAACAGCTTTTCATAGACGGTATGTCCAAGGATACATACAGCCTGACCAGAGCTCTCTTCGCCGGGAAGAAATCTTCTCCCCATCTCTAGCTTCCAATCCCTTACCTCCAAAAAATCATTTATGCTCCCTGTTACAGCAGTGGACCAATTGCTGTTTCCATATATTGCCTGAGTCCCTACAGAAGAAGCCGGTGCTACTGCCTCGATACCATATACTTCTCTCTTTATCGCTTCCGCATCTCTTAATCGAAAAGCCTTGGCAGTCTCACGAACTCCAAAGTGACGGGGACGCTGACCAGGACGTATGATAAGCAGGTTTGATCCCAAACTTTCCACTTCCTCTTTTACTTTTTTCGTAGCCCCATTTCCAACTGTTACCATAGTTATAACTGCTGAGACCCCTATAACAACTCCCAGCGAAGTAAGAGAGGATCTTAGAAGATTCCTCCTTATCTCTCTTATTGCTAGAATTACTGAATTCCAGATCATGAAAATCATTTTTCTTCCTTTATTATCATTCCGTCTTTGAGTAGGATTATTCTGTCAGCATATTCTGCCATTTCTTTCTCATGAGTTATCAAAACCACTGTTATGCTTTTCTCTTTATTCAATTTAAAGATGAGCTTCATTATTTCATGACTCATCTCTGAATCCAGATTCCCTGTAGGTTCATCTGCAAGAAGCACAAGAGGATTTTTTACAATGGCTCTTGCAATTGCTACCCTTTGCTGCTGACCTCCTGAAAGTTCAGAAGGCAGGTATCTTTCTTTGCCTGACAGTCCTACTGACCGGAGTGCAGAAAGCGCCTTTTCTTTTCTCTTTTTTGAGGAAACTCCATGATAAATAAGAGGAAGTTCCACATTTTCTAAAGCAGTGCTTCTCTCGAGTAAGTTATATGTCTGAAAAACAAAGCCTATATAGTGTCTTCTAAAAAGAGCCAATTCTTTTTTTGTGAGGTTATTAACCACAGTATCTTTAAAGATATAAGTGCCAGATGTAGGAGTATCCAAAAATCCCATTATATTAAGGCATGTGGACTTACCTGAACCACTTGCTCCCATTATAGCCAAAAATTCTCCTTTATATACTTTCAGATCTATTCCTCTTAAGGCCTTAACAGCTCTTGCCCCTTTACCATATGTTTTGCTCAAACCCTTAAATTCTACTATTATATTTCTGTTCATTTGGATTTGACTATATCTAATATAACCTTTGTTCCTGCCTGAATATTCCCTGAGATAACCTGAGTCATAATCCCGTTTGTAGCACCAATAGTAACCAAAACCGGCACAGGATGTCTTCCTTTCAGGATCCAGATCTTTCGAATCTTTCCTTTCTGAATCACAGGTTTTTCTTCTGAGGCAAGCTTTTGCGGAGGATGTGGGATGATTATAGATATGAGACCTTTTTTTTCTTTCTTTTGCTGATGTGTTTTTGGAAAAACAAAACGAAATGCCTTATTTGGAACAAGCAGAGTATCTTTTATGTGTTTCACAACTATCTTTGCGGTTGCTGTCATGCCAGGTCTTAAGGAAAGGTCTGAATTGTCTACATCCAGTATTGTCTCATACGTAACTACACCTTCTACAATCTTTGGGGCAAATCTTACTTCTCTTACCTTTGCCGAAAACACCCTGTCAGAATACGCATCTACTGTAAAACTTGCGTATTGTCCTATCCTTACCTGACCTATGTCTGCCTCATCTACATCCACATGAAGTTCCATCCTTTTTAGATCTTCAGCAAGCGTAAAAAGAATAGGAGTCTGAAAAGCAGCAGCAACCGTCTGACCTTCTTCTACATGCTTCGCAAGAACTATTCCGTCTATAGGAGAATAGACTATAGCCTTTGAAAGCTCTGTTTTATAATATTTAAGATCTGCTTTTGCTTCGTATACCTCTGCTTTTGCAGAACGAACTTTTGCCTCTGCTGCCTTAAGTTTTGCCTCTGCTTCGTCAAGTTCTATCTTAGAAGGAACTTTTCCATGACTAATTTTATAAGCGCTTTTTAAACGCCGCATATGTAGTTGGGCAAGTTTGAAATCTGCCTTTGATTTCATAAGAGAAGCCTCTGCCGCTCTAAGCCTTGCTTCTGCTCTTCTTACCTGTGCTTCAAACTTGGAAAGATCCAGTTTAGCCAGCACCTGACCCTTTTTGACATGTTGGTTATAATCTACATATATTTTTTCTATCGTGCCAGAGACCTCTACTCCAACATCTACCTGATTAAGGGCTTGAAGATTTCCCGTAGCAGTTACAGTAACAAGGAGGTCTCCTTTTTTTACTTCTTGAGTAATATAGTTAAATGTCTCTTTATTTTCTCCCTTTTTTAGGAGAACAAAAAAAACTGCTAAAAAGAATAAAGCCATAAAAAGAGCTATTTGTATTTTTCTTGAACTTTTCTTTTTTGTTGTTAATTCTTCCATATTTTATTAGAATATCTTTACTTTGAATTCTTGTATTATAGGATTTTTTTAATTTTATCATTATCTTTCTTTTATAGAAAGAACAACGGGCTAAAATCCTGCTTTTCAAAGCAGGGATACAACTCGAAACTGTTAACTTTGAATCAGAAATAGCATATCATAAGAATATGAGAGAAGCTAAACGCACCAAAG
>Ga0256842_1000978_pt1 | contig 24307 bp, 24 predicted proteins | sample 4559240metaG_FD_185973 | JGI IMG/M metagenome (GOLD analysis project Ga0256842, IMG submission 185973) | Hydrothermal vent microbial communities from Guaymas Basin, Mexico - 4559-240 | ecosystem: Environmental > Aquatic > Marine > Hydrothermal vents | place: Mexico: Guaymas Basin | collected... | reverse complement strand
CTCTCTAGGCCGTAGCCCGTGTCCACTACCCTTATCTCCATGCGGGAGAAGCGCTTGCCCCCTAGCTCAACGTCCCCGTTTGGGTCCTCCACCAGGTCCATGAAGACCAGGGTCGCGACCTCGAGGCCGTCCACCAGGACCTCGAGGGCCTCCCCTCCATTCCCGCCCCCGATCCAGGGCTTCTCCTTGTAGGTGATCTTCCCCTCGTCCACCCCCAGCTCGGAGGTCAGAAACTCGTGGGCGAGCTCGACGGTCCTGTCCTTCCAGTAGATCTCTTTGTCGGGGTAGTTGAAGGCGTGGTGGGCCATCATCTCGAAGCCCGTGAGGTGCCTCCCGGTGACGCCCACCAGGTCCGTGTCCACGAGCCTGATGCAGGGCTGGGATATGGCCAGGGGGTTCGCCGGAGGGGGGGCCAGGCCGCTCGTGACGTGGGGCTGGAAGTCGTAGATGGACGCGTTCACCAGGAGTACGTCGTCCCTCCAGCGGGCGACCACGGGGTACCTTGAGACCCTCTCGTGCCCCTCCCTCTCCAGAAAAGATAGAAAGGCCTCCCTCATGCCCTCCAGCGAGTACTCCCTCGCGGTGGGCGGGGAGCCGACGAAGCCATATGGGACGCACTCGGCGTCCCCGCAGACCCTCCTGTCGGGATCCGGGGTCCAGAATGGGGCACCACACCTCTCGCAGAACTTCCGGATGAACCCCCGGCCCCTGAGAAAGCCTATTTCCATGCCTTACCCAAGATGGCCAGGGCCTTAATATGAATTATGGATAAGCATTATCATTGGGCTGGGTATGAAAGGAGGGCCGGGGTAGCCTAGCCAGGCCAAGGCGGTGGCCTCGAGAGCCACTGGGCGGAAGCCCGCGTGGGTTCAAATCCCACCCCCGGCGCCTAATTAATTTTAATGGTATGATAAAATTAACAAGAAAAATTGAGTAATTTATTAATCAGCTTAATTCTATTCGCGATCCTTATTGGCGCCCAGTCCAATCTGGCCCAGACATCTGGACAGTACGAGAGGCTTCAAATAATTAGGGATTTCCTAAAAGGGGTTTATTGGCTTGATTTAACAAATTTTTCCGTATTATATATTTAAAAGCGAGGATGGTTTGACGATCTTAAAGGTCTCCACTTTTCCAGCATTTGGGGAGCAGATCTTAGCGATGGACATATATGTCTCCAATGGGGTCCCGCGGTTAAAGAACGGAAAACCCCTGATCATACACGACCTCGGTGAACTAGCGAACTTCACCCGAGGATTCGTGAGACGATATGAGAATTTCCTCGGAATCCACGATGATTTCTTCGAAAAGGTCATCCTCGCGGTGGATAAACTTAGAGGCAACTTCAATGGGGATCTCACTGTCACCCATGAGAATATCTATGTGATGGTCACCGTGAACAAATACTATATAGAGCTCTCTTCGGGCTGCGTTTTGGTCGGCGGTAAAATGTCCAATTCTCTCTTCACCCTATCCTTTCCGCCGCCGGAATACCTGCCGAACGAGGGGGGCAAAACAGTAATGTATCGCTTTTCCGACCTGACCCAGGATATGGTGGTTAAACAGGTGGATGAACCCTACCCCAGGGAGAGGGCGATTCAAGAGGCTTGGAGCATTATGTGCTTAGCCCTAGGCCAGCTCGGCATCTCCAGCGAGAAGGTCAATTCTTCCATAGACCATGTTTATGCTGAGATTGAGTACTATGCCGCCAGCCCCACCCTGATCATTGCTGTTTGGGACATAGTATTCTACTTCAAAGGTGAAATCAAGGGTGGCACGGCCTATCGGGTGCTCATTGATGCCTCGAACGGCAACCTCATTAAGGCAGAGCTCCTCCACGAAGGTGGGGGTCCGACTAGGCGGGGTATCTCAGCCCCCCTAATCGCCCTAATATCCGTGACCGTGGCAGTCATTGTCTTGGACATTGTGCTCAGGAGGAAATCCGTAGGGTCCTAGGACGACAGGGTTTTTAACGAGGTCGGCATGATAGGCATGGGCCACCGTAGCTCAGCCCGGCAGAGCGGCTGACTCGTAATCAGCAGGTCGGGGGTTCGAATCCCCCCGGTGGCTCCATCTTGAGGATTTATGTCCTGCACCTCGGCGGAGACGACCCCAGGAGGAACACCGCCCTGAGGCTGCACAGGAAGGGCCTGGTGAGGCTCCTGAAGACTCCAAGGCAGGTCCCCAGGGGGCTCATCGTCCTCTCCCCCCTCTCGGAGAGGGCCCTGAGCCCCGCCGACAGGGGGGCTGCCGAGAGGAGGGGGATCCTCGCGGTGGACACCAGCTGGAGGCTCGTGGACTCCGCCTTCCGCGGCATCCCGGGGATCCACAGGGCCCTACCCCTGCTCTACGCCGCGAACCCCGTCAACTACGGGAGACCGGCGGTCCTGAGCACCGCCGAGGCCATAGCGGCGGCCCTCTACATCCTGGGGCACAGGGACGCCGCCAGGGAGATCCTTTCCCCCTTCGCTTGGGGCCACTCCTTCTTCTCCCTGAACTACGAGCTACTAGAAGCGTACGCCTCCTGCAGGGACTCCTCCGAAGTACTCCGAGTCCAGAGGGAGTTCATCGAGGCCGTTCAGGAAGGTTGAATAGTCCCTTAGGCCTTGATGTCCCGTGAAGGTCTGCAGGGTCGAGGAGATCAGGAGGCTCGACTCCATAGCGGTCGAGCAGTACGGCGTCGACCACAGGATTCTCATGGAGAACGCTGGGCACGCAGTCTACGCGGTCATCGAGAGGGAGATCGGAGTCCGGGGCCTGAGGTTCCTAGTTATCTCGGGCACCGGGAACAACGGCGGGGACGGCTTCGTGGTTGCCAGGAAGATCGAGAGCGGCGGTGGCGAGGTGAGGGTTGTCCTGGTCGGCGACCCATCGAGGCTCAGGAGCCCTGCGAAGGAGAACTACGAGCTCGTGGTCAGGAGGGGCATAGAGGTTACGGTAGTTCAGGACGACCCATCGCCGCTTGAGGGGCTGCTCGGATGGGCCGACGTGGTGGTCGACGCCCTCCTCGGAACAGGCCTCAACCGGGAGGTGAGGGGTGTCCACGCCAGGATCATAGACATGGTCAACTCCTCGGGTCTAACGGTGGTTAGCGTGGACATCCCCTCGGGCGTCGCGGGGGACACGGGCAGGGTCATGGGGACCGCCGTAAGGGCCGACTACACCGTGACCTTCGGGCTGCCCAAGATCGGGAACGTCCTCTACCCCGGCCACGAGCTCTGCGGGAGGCTGTTCGTCTCCCACATATCCTACCCCAGGACCCTGGTTGAGGCGGACTTCGTGAAGGTCGAGCTCAACGCCCCCGTCCCCCTCCCCCCAAGGCCCAGGCAGGGGCACAAGGGTACCTTCGGCAAGGCCCTCTTCGTGGCCGGGGCCTACGGCTACTTTGGCGCCCCGTTCCTCTCCTCCCTCGCCCACCTGAAGGCGGGAGGAGGCTACTCGAGACTCGCCACGCCGAGGTCGGCCGCTGCTACCATTGCCTCGAGGGCCCCTGAGGTGGTCATGGTGCCCATGCCCGAGACCGAGAAAGGAACCCTCTCCAGGGCCGCCAAGGAGAGAATTTTGGAGCTGGTCGGGATCTCGGACATCGTCGTGGTGGGTCCCGGCCTCTCCCTGGAGCCGGAGACCCAGGAACTCGTCCTCGAGCTGGCCGAGGAGGTGGAGAAGCCCCTCATCATCGACGGTGACGGACTCACGGCCATCTCCAGGAACCCCAGCATACTCGAGGGGAGGGTAGCACCCACGATCCTCACCCCGCACCCGGGGGAGATGTCCAGGATTACGGGCGTCCCGGTATCTGAGATCCTTGCCGACCCCCTCCCGGTCCTGAGGAGGGCCTCTAGGACACTAAACTCGATCATCGTGCTCAAGATCGCCCACTCCCTGATCGGGATGCCCGATGGAAGGGTATACGTGAACATGACCGGGAACCCGGGCATGGGCACCGCCGGCTCCGGGGACGTCCTGAACGGGACCATCACGGCCATGCACGGCTTGGGCCTCGGCATCGAGGAGGCCGTCAGGATGGGAGTCCTGGCCCACGGCCTCGCGGGGGACCTGGCGGCGGCCCTAAAGGGGGAGGACGGCATGACGGCCGTTGACGTCTTGGAGTCCCTCCCCGACGCGGTGAGGATCCTCAGGGAGGAACCCTGGAGGATCGAGGAGAACTACTTCCCCAAGGTGGTCCTATGAGGGCCTGGCTCATCGAGGACAGGGGCAGGATGGTCCTGGGCGAGGCCCCGGACCCCGAGCCGGGGCCGGGGGAGATACTGATAAGGGTGGAGGCCTGCGGGATCTGCAGGACTGACCTGCACATCCTGGACGGGGACCTGCCCTTGGTTAAGAGGCCCCTGATCCCGGGGCACGAGATCGTGGGCAGGGTCGTCGCCAGGGGTGAGGGCGCCGAAAGGTTTCCCCTGGGCAGGAGGGTCGGGGTCAGCTGGCTCCACTCCACCTGCGGGAGGTGCAAGTGGTGCAGGAGGGGGATGGAGAACTACTGCCCCCACTTCGTGAGGACCGGCTACGACGTTGATGGCGGCTACGCCGAGTACCACGTGGTGCACGAGGACTTCGCCTTCGACCTCGGGAACCTGGACCTGCGCGTCGAGGAGCTCGCACCCCTGATGTGCCCGGGGATCGCGGGCTTCGCGGCCTTCCGCCTCGCCCCCCTTGAGGAGGGGGACCGCCTGGGGATCGTTGGGTTCGGTCCCTCGACGTACTACGTTGCCCTCGCTGCCGGGAGACTCGGGATCGAGGTCTACATAAGCACCAGGTCTGGGTGGAAAGCGGAGCTGGCCGAGGAGGTGGGGGCTGCCTGGGTGGGCAACGCCCTCAAGGAAGGATTCCCCAGGCAGATGGATGCCATTATCTCCTTCCCGCCAGTGGGGGACTTCGTGGAGAAGCTGCTCTCCATGCTCCCGCCCGGGGGAACCCTCGTCCTAGCCCCCGTCCACTCCACGCCCATACGCATCGAGGACTACACGGCGAACCTCTGGGGCAGGACGATCAGGACCCTGTACAACGTGAACCGCAGAGACGCGAAGGAGTTCCTCTCCCTGGTCCCCAGGATCGGACCCAAGATACCGAAGAGGGTGGTCCCCTTCGAGGGGGCGCTGAAGGAGCTCACAGCCATGAGGAAGGGCCTCAGCGGCTACCTGGTCTCCGTCATGAAGACTGGATGATCCCCTTCAGGCCGTCCACCATGAACTGGACCGCGATGGAGGCAGTAATGAGGCCGAGGATCCTCGTCATGGCCCTGGAGCCCTTCTCCCCTAGGATGCGGGTGATTGCCGAGGAGAAGTATAGGATCACGAAGATCAGCAAAGACTGGATGAGCAGCGACAGGATCACCACGTAGAGGGGGAACTCCTTCGAGAGGATGATCGTCGTCGAAATCGCCCCCGGACCAGCTAGCATGGGCGTCGCCAGCGGAACGACGCCGAAGCCCTCCAGCTCCGGGGGGCTCATCCGCCTGAAGGGCTTCTCCCCCTCCTTCATCAGGCCGAGGGCGATCGAGAACAGGAGGGCCCCTCCTGCTATCTTCAGGGACTCCATGCTGACGCCCAGGTAGTCGAAGAGGGGGCCTCCGAGGAAGGAGAAGACGACGAGGATGATGAAAGTGTAGAGGGAGGCCTCCCACGCCAGCCTCTTCGCCCCACCCGGGTACTCCGAGGAGACGATGTGGAAGAGTGGGACGGAGGCGAAGGGGTCTATGATCACGAAGAGGGCGACGGTGCAGTAGAGGATGCCCTCAAGCATGGGACCGAATCGGGATAAACTGGTAAAACCTTGTTCCCGTTGGGGCCGGGATGGATATCAAGAAGTACTTCAAGGAGCTCGCCTCCGAGGCGTTCCGCTCCTTCCAGAGGAGGATGATCGTCCTCTCAGGCGAGAGGGAGGAGCAGTACAGGATCCTCATGTCCCTCAGGGGACAGATACTGTCCTACGAGGAGAGGGTGGCCTTCGAGACTCCGGACAACTTCACCCTCGCCCCCCGGGACACCTTCAAAGAGGTCGAGAGGCACCTGGGCAGGACCTACGACCTGATCATAGCCGACTTCCACCGATCCCTGGTCCCCAACGACCTGGGAATCCTCGTGAGCACGGTCAGGGGAGGAGGTCTCTTCATAGCCATCGTCCCTCCCCTGGATAAGTGGGTGGAGATGAGGAACTTCTTCCACAGCTACATCCTGACGCCACCCTACAGGCTGGAGGACACCAAGACCAACTTCGTCCGCAGGGTGATCAACAAGATGAGGGAGCACGAGGGTATAGCCATCTTCGAGAACGGGGAACTGGTGAAGGACGGTAGGACCGGCGCCAGACCGTACAGGAGACCCAGGCCCAGGATCCCGGAGGCCAGGCTCTTCCCCCGGGAGGTGTATGAGATAGCGGTCACCCAAGACCAGGTCAGGGTCCTGAAGCAGATGGAGAAGATAGCGGACGGCGGGGTCTTCATCGTCACCTCCGATCGCGGCAGGGGGAAGAGCAGCGCGCTGGGCCTGGGAGCAGCTGGCATGGCCCTAGCCTCGGGCAGGAGGCTGAGGGTGCTCTTGACAGCCCCCAGGGCCGCCAACGTGGCCGAGGTCTTCCGCTTCGCCGGAGAGGCCCTGAGGGCGGCGGGCAAGAGGTTCGACGTGGAGGTGTACAAGGGGGACGTGACAGCCCTCAGGTCCAGGAAGCTCGTCATGGAGTACTGGCCCCCGTTCAAGGCGGTAGGCAAGAAGGCCGACCTGCTCCTAGTGGACGAGGCGGCCGCAATTCCCGTCCCGATCCTCTTCCGCCTCAGATCCTCCGCCCCTAGAGTGGTGTACAGCACCACGGTTCACGGCTACGAGGGGACCGGCAGGAGCTTCACCATCAGGTTCATGAGGACCCTAAAGGAAAAAGAGGGGAAGCTGAGGCACATCGAGATGAGCGATCCCATAAGGTACGCGCCCGGTGATCCGATAGAGAGGTGGATCTTCGACACACTTCTCCTGGACGCGGAGCCGCCCAAGTTGGAGAACGTGGATCTGGAGAGGCTGAAGTACAGGAGGTTCAGCATAGAGGAGCTCCTGGAAAGGGAGGACCTCCTCAGGGAGTACTATGGGATCTTCGTCCTGGCCCACTACAGGAACAACCCAAACGACCTGGGAATCCTGTGCGACGCCCCGAACCAGGAGATTAGGGCCCTGCTGCAGGATGACCACGTCGTCTGCAGCGTCCAGCTCGCAAGGGAGGGGGGCCTGGACGAGGACACCTGCAGGGAGCTCTACTACGGCATGTATCCGGCGGGAAACATCATACCGGACATGGTGATCAAGCACTACAGGCAGGAGGGCTTCGGGGCCCTGAGGGGCCTCAGGATAGTGAGAATAGCGACTCACCCGGACTTCATGGACCGGGGGATAGGGAGCCTCATGCTCAAGAACATCCTCAAGGAGGAGGCGGACTGGGTTGGGGCGTCTTTCGGTGCGACCCCCAGGCTCCTCAACTTCTGGCTTAAGAACGGCTTCATCCCCGTGCACGTCTCCCCCTCGGTGAACGAGCAGACGGGAGAGTTCTCGGTCATCGTCCTCAGGCCCCTGTCCAACAGGGCCAAGAAGATCGTGCACCTCGTGAGACAGGAGTTCTTCCGCCGGTTCGTCTACTCCCTGCCCGACGTGTACAGGGAGATGGAGGCGGAGCTCGCCCTCCAGCTCCTACAGGCCGCAGTGCTGCACAAGGCCCAGCCCCAGCTGACCGACGTCCAGTGGAAGAGGCTCATCGCCTACACCTACGGCCCCGCAACCTTCGAGGCCGTCAGGGACGCGGTCTTCGAGCTAGTCAAGACCTACTTCGAATCCGTGAAGAGGCCCAGGATGAACAAGCTCCAGAAGCTCATCCTCGTCGGCAAGGCCCTGCAGGGGAAGAGCTGGGAGGAGCTGGCGAAGGAGCTGGGGAAGGGGGAGACCTTCATCATGGTAGAGCTCAGGGACGCGGTCCGCAAGATCCTGGATTGGAGGATCCAGCAGATGGGGAGGGACGACCTCCTCAGGGAGGTCCAGGAGTTCAAGGCGAGGGAGTACAGGCCGACATGAGGCTCGACTTCTCTAGGGAGTTCGTGGACCTGATCCTGAGGGGGAGGAAGAGGTCCACCCTCCGCCTGGGACCCAAGCCCCTCTTCCCCGGGCTAGTGGTCGAACTGACCACGGGGGGAAGGCGCTTCGGCAGGGCGCTCGTGAGGGAGGTGCGCTTCCTGCTATGGTCGGAGGTGACCGAGGAGATAGCCCGCATGGACGGCTTCGGCTCCAGGGCGGAGCTGGAGGAGGCCCTCGAGCGCATCTACGGGAGGAGGCCGAGAAACGGCGACTTTTTCACCCTGATAGTCTTCGAGCTCCTGTAACTATTATTAGGGAGAGACCTCTAACCTCGGGTATGGGAATAGAGGTCTACGGGCCCGAGGAGAGGGAGAAGCTGGAGAGGAGGCTCAGGGAGCTAGAGATCGAGGTCGCCAGGCTGAGGTCCGAGATCGCGAGGCTCAAGACCCCCCCGCACGTTGTGGGCGTCGTCGAGGAGGTCCTAGACGACGGGAGGGTCGTGGTGAAGAGCAGCACCGGGCCCGTCTTCGTCGTCTCCGTGGACCCCTCCCTCCTCCCGACCATAAGGGCGGGGTCGAGGGTCGCCATGAACAGCCAGTACATGAGCGTGATTGGTGTCCTCCCCAGGACCTACGATCCCTTCGTCGCCACGGCGGAGATCGTGGAGAGGCCCAAGGTGACCTACGGCGACATAGGAGGCCTCAGGGAGCAGATAGAGGAGGTGAGGGAGGTCGTGGAGCTCCCGCTCCTCAGGCCCGACCTCTTCCGGGACATGGGCATTGAGCCCCCCAAGGGGGTGCTCCTCGCTGGCCCGCCCGGGACCGGCAAGACGCTCTTGGCGAAGGCGGTCGCCCACCACACCAACGCCACCTTCATCAAGGTGGTGGGCTCGGAGCTTGTGAGGAAGTTCATAGGTGAGGGAGCCCAGCTGGTCAGGGACCTCTTCAGCCTCGCCAGGAGGAAGGCCCCCTCCATCGTGTTCATAGACGAGATAGATGCCATAGGGGCCAGGAGGCTCGATGTGGGTACCTCGGGGGAGAGGGAGGTCCAGAGGACCCTGATGCAGCTTCTCGCCGAGATGGACGGATTCAGGCCACTGGACAACGTGAAGATCATGGCCGCTACTAACAGGCCGGACATCCTGGACCCGGCCCTCCTGAGGCCTGGCCGATTCGACAGAATCATCAAGTTCCCCCTACCCGACGAGGCGGCCAGGAGGGAGATCTTCGAGATCCACACCAGGAGGATGCGCCTCAGGGGGGTCGACCTAGGCACCCTCGCCAGGGCGACCGAGGGGGCGACGGGCGCGGACATCAGGGCAATATGCATCGAGGCCGGAATGCTCGCCATCCGCGAGGGCAGGAACTACGCAACCATGGAGGACTTCCAAAAGGCCATCAACAAGATCCTAGAAAAGAAGGAAAAAGAAGACTTCATGGTTCTCTAACCTTTATATAGACCCGATAATTCAACGACTGGGTGAAGCAGAGATGCTCACGGGACAGCCGATACTGATTCTCAAGGAGGGGACTAGGAGGGAGAGGGGCAAGGAAGCCCTCTTCTCCAACATCGCCGCTGCCAGGGCGGTGGCCGATGCCGTCAGGACCACCCTCGGGCCCAGGGGCATGGACAAGATGCTCGTGACCTCTATCGGGGACGTCATCATCACCAACGACGGGGTCACGATCCTGAAGGAGATAGACGTGGAGCACCCGGCGGCCAAGATGATGGTTGAGGCGGCGAAGACCCAGGATGCCGAGGTCGGCGACGGGACCACCACCGCCGTGGTGCTGGCTGGGGAGCTCCTGAAGCAGGCTGAGGAGCTCCTCCACAAGAACGTCCACCCCGCGGTCATAGCAAACGGCTACAGACTCGCGGCGGAGAAGGCAAAGGAGATCCTGAAGGAGATCGCCAAGCCTGTGTCCAAGGAGGATGAAGAGACGCTGAAGAAGATAGCCATGACCGCCCTCAGCAGCAAGCTGGCGGCCACCGAGAGGGCGCTGCTGGCCGAGCTGGCGGTCAAGGCCGTCAAGAGGATCATGGAGGAGGTGAACGGGGAGATCAAGGTCGACATTGATGCGGTCCAGATCATCAAGAAGCAGGGCGGCGCCGTCTCCGACACCGAGCTCATCGATGGCATCGTCGTGGACAAGGAGAAGGTGCACCCCGGTATGCCCACCGTCATCAAGGGCGCCAAGATCGCCCTCATCAACCACCCGCTCGAGGTCAAGAAGACCGAGTTCGACGCAAACGTCAGGATTGAGGATCCAGAGATGCTCCATGCCTTTATCGAGAGCGAAAGGAACCTCGTGCGGGAGAAGGTGGAGAAGATCAAGGCGGTCGGCGCCAACGTGGTCTTCTGCCAGAAGGGCATCGACGACCTCGCCCAGGACCTCCTGGCCAGGGCTGGCATATACGCCGTCCGCAGGGTGAAGAAGAGTGACATGGAGAAGCTGGCCAGGGCGACCGGGGCCAGGATCGTCTCCAACCTCAATGACCTGGCGCCCGAGGACCTCGGCGAGGCCGAGCTGGTGGAGGAGAGGAAGATCGGCGAGGACAAGATGACCTTCGTCATGGGCTGCAGGAACCCCAAGAGCGTCACAATCTTCATCAGGGGAGGATCGGAGCATGTGGTAGACGAGATCGAGAGATCCGTCAAGGACGCCCTACACGTGGTCGCAGATGCCATCAAGGGAGGCTACTACACGCTGGGCGGGGGGGCCACCGCCACCGAGCTCTCCCTGAGGCTGATGCAGTGGGCCCCCTCCGTCGGGGGGAGGGAGCAGCTCGCCATAGAGGCCTTCGCGAGGGCCCTCGAGATCGTTCCCCTGACGCTGGCGGAGAACGCTGGCCTGGACCCAATAGAGATTCTGCTCAAGCTGAAGGAGGAGCACATGAAGGGCAACGTCTCCTACGGCATCGACGTCGTCAACGGGAGGATAGAGGACATGGAAAAGATGGGGGTCCTTGAGCCCTACCTCGTGGCCAAGCAGGTCATCGACAGCGCCACGGATGCCGCCATCATGATCCTGAGGATCGACGACGTCATCGCCGCGAAGCCGTCCAAGCCCGAGGAAAAGGGCCCGCCCAAGAAGGAAGAAGAGGAGAAGGAAGAGGAAAAATAACTTAATTTCCAATTTTTGCAGGGGCCCGAGAGGGCCGCGCCCGGGTCAGTCGCGGTGAAACGTGATCCGCGATGTTAAGGCGCGGCGACAGGGCCCCTCCTGAATCTTTTGAACAATGACGGTATCTCCCTCAGCATCATCAGGACTGGGAAGATCTCCAGCCTCCCGGCCCACATTTCCAGGATGAGGACCAGCTTCAGCGGGGGGCTCAGGGCGGGTCCCGTAATCCCAACGCTGAGCCCCACGTTCCCCTCGGCGGAGGCGACCTCGAAGAGGGAGTCCATGGCGTCGTAGCCTGCAGCCATGAAGGCCAGGGCCCCCAGCATCAGCACCAGGATGTAGGAGGTCACGAAGATGGCCACGTCCCTGACCTCCGAAGGCTCGTAGTTCCTCCCGCCGAAGCGGAAGGGGATGATCATCCGGCTAGGGTGCTGCCTCACCCTGACGTACCACAGGATCCCGTAGAGGAGGATGAGGACCCTGATCATCTTCAGGGCCGAGGAGGTGCTCCCGTAGCCCCCTCCGAAGATCATCAGGATAGTCAGGATCATCTTATGGTAGTCGCTCCAAGAGGCTATATCGGCCGTCGAGAACCCGGTCCCGGTGAGGGCGGAGACCGACTGGAATAGGGCGTCCACAGGGCCTACCGTTATTGCGAGCAACGTGGCAACGACGCCCGCTAGGATCAGGGCCCTGACCTCCACCGTGAAAAAGCCCTTCAGCCTCCCCTTGAAGAGGTGATAGTGGGAGGCGAAGGAGATGGCCCCAATGTACATGAAGACCACTCCGGCGATCCTGATGGCGGTGCCGTATGGTGCGAAGCTAGCCGAGGAAGTGGAAAAACCCCCCGTCGCCAGGGTGGTCATCGCGTGGTTGACGGAGTCGAAGAGCCTCATGCCGAGGATCCAGTAGACGAGGGTGGCGAGGATCGTGTACATGACGTAGATGGTCCAGATCCTCTTTGCGGTCCCAACGATGCTGGGAACTATTTTGTCGGTCCTGGCCTCCGCGACGTAGAGGTGCTGGAGGACCTTGCTCGTCCTGGTCATGAGTGCCAGGAAGAGGACGATGACGCCCACGCCCCCTATCCACTCGGTCATGGACCTCCAGAGCAGGATGCTCCTCGGGAGCTCCTCAGGCCTCGTTGCCATGGTTAGCCCTGTGGCGGTGAATCCCGACATGGATTCGAACCAGCCGTCCAGGATACTGTAGGTTCCGGAGATCCAGTAAGGCACCGCGCCTATGACTGAGAGAACGAGCCACACGAAGGCCGAGAAGATGAGGGCCGTCTTCAGGTCCATCTCCGGCCCACCCTCGAGGCTGAGCCTGTAGGGCAGGGCGGAGAGGAGGCATATGAGGAAGGGAACGAAGAAGGAGAGGAAGAGTTTGGTTGAACCGTCCATCTCCAAGGCCAGTATGGACATGACGAGGAAAAGGGGGGACATTATGGCCAAGATCCTGAGGGTATAGACTACGAAGGGGTTTCCAGTCTCCCCCTCTGCCGGGGTAGGGTTTTCCCTAATCATGGCTCAACGCAGCAGGGGGGCCAGCTTCCCCAAATGCGCCTTGTTGGCAAATATGACCAACACGTCCCCGGGAACGAGCTGGATGTCCTCGGGCTCCCTGACGACCTCCCCCTCCCTGACCACGCTGGCTATGAAGGCCTGCTCCGGCGGCAGGGGAAAGTCCTTTGGGGACTGGTTCGCCAGCGGCGACCTATGGGTAACGGTGTAGGTGCCGATACCCCAGCTCTTGGAGACGCTCTGGAAGGAGGAGAAGCCCACCAAGGCCCCAAGCAGGGCGTCGGTGGCGGCCCTCGTGGTCGAGATGGGTATGGAGGTCCCAAGTTCCTTGAATATTCCAAGGTTTTTGGGGTTTCTAATACTCGCGACCACCTTGGGGATTCCCAGTACCTTATACGCCTGGTAGGACAGCATGAAGTTGGTGGAGTCGGAGTCCGTGTTGGCCAGGAAAAGATCAGCCTTCTCGGCTCCCGCCTCCTTGAGGACGTCGATGTCCGTAGCGTCACCCTCCAGGGCGAGGATGTCGTATTTCTGGGTGAGCTTGTCGAGCTTGGACTTATCAAGATCTATAACCACAATCTCCAGGTCCCACTTGGTCAGGTCCTCAAGGAGGGACTCGGTGGTAACCCCTGCCCCCACTATGATGGCCCTCTTAGCCAAGGTCACTCCACCATCTTGGCCTCTAGCTGCTGGAAGTTGCTGGATATGTAGTCAACGAAGATAGACCTGTCCTTGCGGATGTGGGCCTCGAACCACTTCACTATGGGCTCGGTCAGCGCCTCCTGGATGTCCTCCAGCTTCGCCTCCGCGAGGGGCGTCTTCTTGACCAGGAACTGGGAGTAGACCTTCTTCCAGCCCTCGTACTTGTAGTACTTCTCCGCCTCGTAGAGGCGGAAGAGGACCTCCACCATAGGGGTGTCGCCCTCCATGGTGTGCCTGAGGACCAGGGCGTCGCCGAGGGCGCCCAGGTCCTGAGTCCTGTCTATGAGCATGATGCTCGAGAACCTGGCGAAGTCGATGTCGTCCCTCAGCTTGATCTCGTCGCTCTGCGGCGTAGCGATCCCCCACTCGACCGGGGGCGGGTCCATGACCATGTGGGCCCCCACCTCCAGGAACTTCTGGTGGATCTTCCAGAGGGCCTTCAGGAACTCCCTGTTTATCTCCCTCCTCTTCGAGTTGAGGGTCTTTAGGTTCTCCCTGACCTCCTCGAGCTTCTTCTCCAGGGCCTCCCCAATCTTGTCAGCCCAGTCCTCCGCCATGATTCCACCTCACGGTCTAAACTATAATCTTCCTTAAATCACCTGAACAGGAGCCTGAGGACCTGGAGCAGGGTCTCCGGTGACTCCTCCTTGGGCCTGAGCTTCACGGGCTCCCTCCATTCGAGTCTAATCCACCCCTCCTCCAGGAAGCAGCCCTTGACCTCCCCCTTCGGAATCACGATGGGCTCGGCAAGGTCTACCCTAGCCGGCGGGGAGGGGTGTATGATCGCCCTCTTCTCCGTGATGATGAGGTCCGCCTCCTCCACAGCCTCCCTGACGTAGGCCTCCACCCTGCAGTAGTGCATGAGCATTTCCTCCGGCTCCAGGAGCATGTCTATGAGGGCCTTCGGGAAGATCAGGGAGCCCACGAGAAGGGTGTTCATCCTGAGCAGGGCGATAAGCCTCCTGACGAGGGGCGCAAGGGCCTCCCTCCCCAGGACGACCCTGCCCTTCCCGATGACCAGGAAATCGTACCCCCTGCTCAGCTCAGCTATCTTCGCCAGGTTCGCGCTCCTCATCTCTATGATCTGGGCCCTGATCCCGTGCTCCCTCGCCTTCTCCCTGAACCACTCCACCTGGCCCCTGGTGTAGTGGGTTCCCATGTAGATCCTGCGGAGCGGGACACCGAACTCCTCCGCCACCAGGATTGCTATCTCCCCGGCCTCCATCCAGTTCACTAAACCGTTGGTGATGGACAGGACCCCCCTGGGCCTCTCAGGCCTACCCATGACGAGCAACAGTGGCTGAGGCTGCGAGACCAGGTTGAGCACCCTCTCATCGTCGATGTCCTTGATCTCGATCACTATCAGATCGGATGTCTCGTCCGGGGGTTCCAGGACAACCCTCTTCGCCATGAGAAGGGCCATCCTCTCTGCGCCCAGGGAGGGGGTGGGTACGGAGGCCTTCTCGAACACCATGCGATCACCCCAGCTTCTCGGACATCTTCTTCATGTACCCCTCCAGGAGGGAGGCGAGCTCGGCCGAGACCTCGTCGGCCAGGTCCTCGGGCACTAGGGATATGGCGGCCTCGAGGACCACCTTAGCCGCCTTCAGGACCGCAAGCTGCTCCCTAGTTTTCGCCTCCAGGTACTCCTTGGCCGCCTCCTTCAGGGCCTTCCTCTTGGCTGGGTCGGCCATGATCCTAGCCTTCAGCTGCTCTTTGACCTCTTCCACCACGAGGGCCTTCAGCGCCTCAGCGATGATGGTTTCTCCGGACAGTAGGTCGATACTCTTCTTCAGTAGATACTCCAGATCGCCCATTCCTGCCTAAGCATTCGATATTATTATAAAACGGATTCTCCCTTTTCCCGCGTGCCCGAGGGAAAGGTCGTGCACGATGCGGTTCACGGGAGCATAAGGTTTGAGGGATGCCTTTTGAGGCTCCTCGACAGCCCCGAGGTGCAGAGGCTCAACGGGATCAAGCAGCTCGGCTTCGCCTACCTGGTGTTCCCGGGGGCGAACCACACCAGGCTGGAGCACTCCATTGGAGTCTCCTACATGGCGGGCGTCATGGGGGAGAGGCTGGGCTTCTCCAACGATGAGATAGAGTTCCTCAGGGTCGCCGGTCTCCTCCACGACATTGCCCATACCCCCTTCTCCCACGCCCTCGAGTTCCTCCTGCACAACAAGATAGGGAAGGACCACATGCAGGTGGGTAGGGACATCATAACGGGTAAGATGGACATACTCGCGGAGACGCCCTTCGAGGATTCTGAAAGGGTATATGAGATTCTCAAGGACTGCGGCCATGACCCGGACAGGGTCGCAAGGGCAATTTTGGGTGCGGGAACCGAGGGTACCCTCTTCGCCAGACCTGACAGGGAAAGTGCCCTATTCAGCGTCATCCATGGTTCCCTAGACGCGGACCAGCTAGACTACCTCGTCAGGGACGCCCACTATACAGGCGTTGCACACGGGGTCATAGACCTGCCCCGGATACTGAACACGGTGGTGCTCCACGAAAACAAGATCGTCTGGGAGAGGGGTGGGGTTCCCGCCCTAGAGGGACTCTTCGTGGCTAGAGCCCTCATGTACAACTCCGTTTACTTCCATAAGACCTCCAGGATTGCGGAGCTCATGATCACCAGGGCCCTTGAGGAGGTGGAGGTCGACGACTGGATGAGGATCTTTTCCATGAACGACGCGGACCTCATGGCCCTCCTCAGGGAGGCCGGTGGCTTCGCCAGGGAGGTCTACCACAGAATCAAGCACAGACAGCTGTACAAGATAGCCTTCTCCATAACCCCCGACAAGGTGACTGGGGAGCTCAGGGAGAGGATCCAGGAACTGGGTAAGATCGAGAAGAGGAGGCAGATGGAGGAGTCCATAGCCTTCAAGGCGGGCATTGAGCCGGAACACGTCCTGATCGACGTCCCTTACGTGGTCCTGAGGATCTCCGAGCCCAGGTTCTGGAAGATGAACGTGATGATTTTGGAAAACGGGAGAATGAGGAACCTGCTCCAGGTTTCGCCGCTTGCAAAGGCCCTCAGGGAAAAGAGCGTTGTCCAGGTCGCCCTGATGGTCACGACGCTGCCCCAGTTCAGGGAGAAGGTCGGGAAGATCGCGGAGAGAACTTTCTCCTCCTGAGTACCAGAAACTTCCTCCCAAGGAAAACCTCAACATCAACGCCCCTGTCCCTCAACTCCCTCAGCATGGACGAAGGTTCAAGGCCCATGGTCGAGCACAGGGCTTCTAGCTGGTCCATCCTGAGCGGGTGAACCTCTAGGATCTTCAGGATCTCCGCTACCGGGTCCCCCTCAACCTTCGGAGGACCACGCTCTAGGCCACCGAGTACGTAAACTCTATCCGGCCCCAGGGACGAGGAGAGGGCCTCCTTGAAGACCTCCACCACCCCGCGCGAAGGAGGCTTGACCCAAGCCTCCGCCGGAGGGCGAAGGGGGAGCGTGATGTAGGCGGCCCGGGGGGACACCTCCTCCATGTATGAGGCCAAGTCCTTCGCCTCCTCCCGATTTGAATTCAGTCCCTCTACCAACATGTGTTCCGAGATCAGGTTCCCCGAGTACCTTCTCGAAAAAAGGATAATTCCCTCTAGGATGTCATCCAGGCGCAGGAAGGGATGGGGCCTATTCAGCCTCCTCCAGGTCTTCTCCCACACGGTGTCCACCTTGACGGAGACAATATCGAAGAGGAGGAGATCCCCGACCACGTCTTCCCTCCATAGAAGGGATCCGTTGCTCATGATGGCTAGGGGCTGAAAGACCTTCTCCTTGATCCCCCTGGCTTCCAGGCCTAGATTGGCGTCCAACGTGGGCTCCCCGTTGGGGACGAAGGTAATCACCTCGGGGGCCCTCTCCCTCACCGCCCTCACCACCTCGTCGACAAGGGCATCGGGCTCGTAGTACTCCCTCCTACGTACGGAGAGATTGGTCGTCCTCCCCACCTGGCAGTAGACGCACGAATAGGTGCAGTGCTTGTCGTATACATTGTTGACCCCCAGGCTGAGCCCAAGCCTCCTCGAGGGGACGGGCCCGAAGACCACCACGAAACCCTATTTCTGGGGAATAACTTATTTTCCAACATTTATTATAGATCTGGATGGAGAAAAGGGAGCTGGAGAGGATCGGAGGAGAGGCCGAATTCCTGGTGCTCGCTAAAGAGGGGATTGTAGAGAACGCATACTTCATCTCAACGGCCCCTGTCAGGGGATTCGAGAGACTCCTGAAGGGGAAGAGCCCTATCTTTGCCCTCCAGGCTGTTATGAGAATCTGCGGAATCTGCTTCTCCGCTCATGGAATCGCTTCGGTGGAGGCCATTGAGGAGGCCATCGGCATCCTCCCTCCACCAAATGGTAGGAATGCTAGGGAGGCGCTGGGCCTACTGAACAGGATCCAGAGCCACATCCTCCACCTCATGCTCCTCACCCCCGACCTGGTGGAGGATGATGGTAGGATCATGTACAGGGAAATCGAGCTTCTGAACAAGATAAGCAACCTCCTCCAAAAGCTGGGGGGAGCACCAACACACCCCCCCTTCCTGGCCATAGGAGGCGTGGAGAGGCTCCCCGAAGAGGGGGAGCTAGGGAGAATGGTCGAGAACCTCAGGGAGCTCAAGGAGGAATTCCTCTCCATCCGGAAGGATCTCCTCAACTGTGCAGACGGATCCGACGCCCTTGCCACGCTTAGGGAAAAGGAGTATGCCCCTAGTTTCCTCGCCACACACCTTTTCTACGGCGATCGATACAACCTGGATATGGGTGTTGTTGAAACCCTCCACTACCACGAATTCCGGGGGGAAGATGCCCCGGAGGAAGCTAAGACGAGCACGAGCATGGTCGCCCTTTACAGGGGTAGACCGGTTGAGGTGGGTCCAAGGGCGAGGCTCTCGCTTTACAGGGACTTCTCGGACGGGAGCCTATGGGGATTGCAAGCGGCGAGGATGGAGGAGGTCCCAATGGCCGTCGATAGGGTGATAAGGCTGATAGAGGAGATCGACCCGAGGGAGCCCTGCAAGACCGAAAGGCTCGTCTTCAAGCGCGGTAGGGGCATTGGGGTCTACGAGGCCCCCAGGGGGACCCTGATCCACAAAGTTGCCCTCGGCCCAGAGGGGAGGATCACCGACTACCAGATCATCGTGCCGACCGAGTTCAACATCCCGCATATGGAGGCTGCCTGCAGGGGCCTCCCCGCCGGGATGGCGGATCTGGTGCCCAGGATCTACGATCCATGCATTCCGTGTGCAACGCATGTTGTGGAGGTGGGGAAGAGTGTCTGATCTGCTCATCTACGACGTGGGAGGCTGCGAGGGATGCCCCCTCTCCATCCTTAGGGTCCTCCCGCAGCTGGAGGAAAGGGTACACGTGAGCTCCAAGGCCTTGGGAAACCTGTCCCTGTCGAGGGACTACGACTACGCCGTGATCACGGGCTCCGCATGCATAAACGAGGAAAGGGTAACATCGATCATTCGGAGGATCAGGGAGAAAGCCAAGGTCCTCATAGCCTATGGCTCCTGCGCCAGCGTAGGGGGGATCACCCTGTTCTGCAGGGGAGGGCAGAGGCCCAGACCCGAGCATAGGACCTTCCTACCCATATCCTCCGTGGTGGAGGTCGACTACGCGATACCCGGCTGTCCTCCGAACCCGACTCTGCTCGTGAACCTTCTGGACTCGCTGGAGGGTGAGGGAGGCTCCAGGAGCAAGTATTTCCTATCGCTCTTCTCCAGGGTGGCCAAGGAGAAGAAGCTAAGCGGGTTCGACCTCATGGACGAGATCGTCCTATCGGGTCTGTGCATTGGTTGCGGGGCCTGCGTACTCTCCTGCCCCGCCCACGCCCTCCACATGGTGGAGGGCAAGCCGGACCTCATGCCGGAGAAGTGCATAAGATGCGGGACCTGCTGCGTCAGATGCCCGCGTTTCACACAACTGTTATTACGCAGGCCGGCCCTTAGCAGGGGGGTGGTATAGTGTTCCCAGTTAGGCCGGAGAGGCCCCTAGGCGAGTACAGATCCGTCTACCTTGCCAACACCCTCAGGGAGGACGTCCGCAGGAGGAGGACTGGCTCCGGAGGGGCCGTGACCTCACTCCTGATGTACATGCTCGATTCAGGGGTCGTGGACGCAGTCGTTGCCTCCAAGCGCAAGGGTGGCCTAACAGGGGAGATAGCGATAGCTAGGAGCTCCGGGGAGCTGCTGGAGGTGGCGGGGAACCGGTGGGGCGTGGTCCCCTTCACGAGCATGATGAGGGAGGCCCTCTCCAGGGAGGGGATTCAGAGGGCCGCCCTCGTCGGCCTTCCTTGCCAGGCCCAGTTCATTTGGCAGATGAAAACGTTCCCCCTCCTGGAGGCCGACTTCAGCTCAAAGATAAGGTTCATCGTGAGTCTCTTCTGCCTGGGCACGTTCGCCACCGAACCCTTCCTGAACTACCTTAAGATAAGGTATGGCATAGACCCATCCGAGATCTCCGGAATAAGGATGAACGGCAAGGTGCTGGAGGTGCAGCACGGAACCGAGACCCTCAGGCTGGACATCAGGGATGCCGTTTCCTTCATGCAGCTCGGTTGCCTCACCTGCCCGGACTACACGGGCGTCTTCGCGGACCTCTCGGCCGGCTTAAGCGAGGAGCACCCCCAGAGGACGGTCCTCATCACCAGGAGCGAGGAGGCGGAGAGGCTCCTGAGGGAGGCCGCCGAAGCCGGGTACCTGGAGTTCGAGAAAGCGCCCGTAACGGTGATCCAGGAGATCACCATCAAGGCGGAGACCAAGCTCATGCGCGCCAACAAGTACCTGAGCATGCTACTGTGATGGTGGTCCCGCCGGGATTTGAACCCGGGTCGGTGGCTCGAAAGGCCACCATGCTTGGCCGGGCTACACCACGGGACCCTATCCGTTCTGGTTCTCCGCCACCTGCGGGAACCTTCCCCCCTCCGGCTTCATTGGGGGGGCTTTCGGGGGGAACGGAGACCCCCCACATCTTCGGGAGTTCCAGCAGTCCCCATTCGGGCTTGAGACCCCACATATCGGGAACTGCCATGGCAGAACTCACACCAAATGCATATAAAAATTACGAATTGTTCTAATCAAGAATACAGCTCTAATACGATGCCCTAAAAAGCCTATTCCCTTAATCAACTATGTTGAAATTTTTATGAGGAAATTAACGTATAGTGATGATAATGAGGGGCAAAGTCCTCCTGGTGGTATCAGCTATTTTGGCGGCGGTTGTAGTGCTATCTGCCGTCTATTTCTCTGGCGTCCTCCCCTCCACCAGCGGCGGGAGGGTAATAGTTGACCAGCTGGGGAGGGAGGTCCGAGTACCCGAGGATCCGAGGAGGATAGCGGTTCTAGACCCCCTCGCCGCCGAGATCCTTGTTGCCCTCAATGCCACCGACAGGATCGTCGTCAGGGTGGACAAAGCGACGTTTCCACCCCAGCTCCAGGACATCCCGGCCATCCGGTTCTTCCTGGGCACCGCCTGGAATTACGAGGCCGTTCTGAACTACTCTCCGGACGTTGTTGTGAGCTTCGCGTTTTCGCCCGATGACGATAGGATAACCGGGTTCATCCAGGCCGGGGTTCCCGTTGTTTGCATTTCCTGGACCATGTCCTTCGAGGACGTCTATGAAAAGATCAGGCTGCTAGGGAATCTTGTCAACGCCCAGGATAGGGCGGACGAGATCATCGGCTACATCAGGGACATCTTAAGCACGGTAGAGGAGGGAACAGCAAACCTGTCTAAGCTCAGGGCGATCTTCGTCAGAGACGTCGTTGAGGATGGATTCATGGTCTACGGAAAGGGGATGGAGGAGGTGATGCTCGAGCTCGCAGGGGCGACGAACATCGCACACTCCAACAAAACCAAATACAACGTTGGCCTGGAGACCATCATTGAGTGGAACCCGGAGGTCATCGTCCTCTCCCACAGGGTGAAGGACGGACCCGCCGTGATCCTCAACAGCACCAACCCGGCCTGGGAGAGCGTTGACGCCTTTAGGAACAGGATGGTCTTCCAGCTGCCGAGGCAGTACCGTTCTACGTCCCTGGAAGCCTGCCTAGGCGTTCTTCTCATGGCCCACTGGTTCCACCCGGACGCAAATCTCCCGCGGCTGGAGGACGTGGAGAGCGACTTCTATCAATTCATGTACGGGATAACGATCTAGGTCCATGGGCAGAAGGGGGCTTTCCCTGGCCCTGCTCACCGCCGGGCTGGCCTTCGCTTCTCTGTTCGTGGGCAGGTTCGGGATTGAACCCTCCTTGGTGCTCAGGATCATCGCCCATCCGGGCACCAAGGTGGGTCCGTGGACCTACTCTCAGTGGAGCGTTGTGTGGCTGATCAGGGTGCCGAGGACCATCATGGTCGTGCTGGCGGGCATGGCCTTAGCCACAGCGGGGGCATCCTTTCAGGCCGTGTTCCGAAACCCGCTTGTGGCCCCGTCGCTGCTCGGGGTGACGCAGGGTGCCGCTCTGGGGGCGTCTGTGGCGATCTTGTTCGCCTCACCGTCCGGCAGCGTGGTCCAGCTGTTCGCCTTCTCCTTCGGCCTTCTGGCCGTCGCCATCTCATATTTCATCTCCAGGGTCAGGGGGACCCCCGGGACCCTGACCCTGGTCCTCGCAGGGGTCGCGGTCTCCATGTTCATGAGCTCCATGGTGGGGGTCATGAAGTTCCTGGCCGCCTCCGGGAGCGAAGAGAGGATCTCTAGCCTAGTCTTCTGGCTGATGGGGGGCTTTTACAGGGTTTACTGGGGCTCCCTAAGGCTTCCAGCCCCAATAATCATTGTGTCCGTAACAGCCGTCATGTTGCTCAGGTGGAGATTAAACGTGCTCTCCATGGGGAAGGAGGAGGCAGAGAGCCTGGGGGTCGACTACGGCAAGAGCATAGGTCTGGTCGTGGTCCTCGCGACACTCATGACGGCCGCGACCGTGTCGGTTGCCGGCATTATCAGCTGGATCGGGCTCGTGATTCCGCACATAGCCAGGATGCTGGTGGGCACCGACAACCGCCTCGTGCTCCCCTACTCCCTCGCCATCGGGAGCTCCATCATGCTCGTCTCTGACATGATAGCCAGGGTTGCGACCACGGCTGAGATCCCCGTGGGGATCATAACGTCCTTCATAGGTTTTCCATTCTTCGCCCACCTGCTCAGGAGGAGGAGGCTGGGATGGGCGTGAAGGTGGAGGTCCGGAACCTAAGCTTCAGCTTCGGATCCATAAAGGCCCTCAGGGGGGTTAGCCTCGACGCCTATGAGGGTCAGGTGACCTGCCTCCTCGGCCCCAACGGGAGCGGCAAGACCACCCTGCTCAAGTGCGTCATGGGCCTCCTTTCGCCGTACAATGGGAGCATAAGGGTGGGGGGGAGGGAGGTCTCGGAGATGGACAGGAGGGAGGCCGCCAGGCTCATGGCCTACGTGCCTCAGATTCACAGGGCAGTCTTCCCCTTCAGCTCCCTGAGCGTTGTGCTCCTGGGGAGGACCCCTTGGATCTCCGAGATCTCCGGCCCCGGGGAGGAGGACATCAGGAGGGCCGAGGAGGTTATGGAGGAGCTGGGGATCTCGCACCTGGCCCACAGGCCCTACACCAGGCTCAGCGGTGGTGAGATGAGGATGGTGCTCATAGCCAGGGCCCTGGTCCAGGAGGCCCCCGTGCTCCTCATGGACGAGCCGACGGCCTACCTGGACTTCCGGTACCAGAGCATCGTGATGGATGTCGTGCGGAGACTTGCCGACTCGGGTAAGACGGTACTCCTCTCCCTGCACGACCCCAACGTGGCGGCCGCCTACTGCGACAGAATCTATGTCCTGGACAGGGGCACCGTTGCGGGGGTCTTAGAGGGCTCCCTGGACAAGGGGATCCTGGAGAGGGTCTACGGTATGGAGCTCGCCCAGGGCAGCGTCGATGGGAGGACCTTCATCTTCCCGAGGAGGGGCGCATCAAGATCCTCCCATCGTGGAGGATCCTGATCTCCACCTCCACAGGGGTGTTATCGACGTCCCCGAACTCCTTGATGAGGTCGTAGAGTATGTCCGATGTAGTCTCCTTAAGCTTGACGCCATACTTGTTGGCCTCCTCAACCACTAATTCCGGGATCTCCCTGAGTGGGACGCCCGCCGGTACCCTCATTGTCACCTCTCCCTGAATCTCTAGGTACTGCCGAAGGGTCCTCTTCGCGATCTCCACGTTCCTCAGGGCCCTTTTCTCAATCATGTAAACGTTAGAGACCGATGTTCCCAGGATCTCCGCGATCTCCTTCCTGCTCTTCCCCTCCCTCAGGAGCTTCAAGACCCTGATCTGCTCGGGGGTCAGGAGACTCTCCCTGGCCACAAAAATTATAACACCTTTCTATTTAATATGGCCACAACTTGTAGGCCAGGGCCACCGAGATGCCTGCCAAGATGGCGAGGAATACCACGTACCTGGGATCCAGAAGTGGGCCCTTTGCCTCCTCCTCCTCGAAGTACCTAACGAGGCCGGCGGCGGACTGGATCCCAGCCCCTCTCCTCCTCTTGGGCATTTCTCCACCTTACTTCCGTGCCCCTATTTATCCTTTGGGGTAGGGCATGCCCTCCTCCCTCAGGTTCCGCAGGACCTGGGGCATGGTTGCGTGGGTGGTGTGTAGCACGGCCAGATCCCAGGCATCCAGACTGAGTGTGGCATGGACGCCGGCGAGGTGTATCTCGTAGGATGGATCCGCCATCCAGTGGAAGTCGAAGATGCCCTTGGCGGCCTCGATGGAGGACAGCAGCGGTGGGAGGTCCAGCACCTCGGGATTCCTGGTTCCTGGGAGGGTTCCCCTTAGGGCCTCCAGGGCCCTGGCTGAGACCCTCTCCGCTAGGGAATCTAGGACGGACAGGGCGTCGCTGGCCATTTCCGCCATTCCGGAGAGGAACCTGTCG
>Ga0256842_1000977_pt1 | contig 24327 bp, 17 predicted proteins | sample 4559240metaG_FD_185973 | JGI IMG/M metagenome (GOLD analysis project Ga0256842, IMG submission 185973) | Hydrothermal vent microbial communities from Guaymas Basin, Mexico - 4559-240 | ecosystem: Environmental > Aquatic > Marine > Hydrothermal vents | place: Mexico: Guaymas Basin | collected... | reverse complement strand
ACCGCCATATCAGCAAGAGTTCCTGGTTTGTCCACAGTATCTATTAAGTGCATAAGTTCAGGTGGAAGATGAGGAGCTATCTCTACTATTTGTTTGTACACACTTCTTATACTCGCCATTAATGCTTCTATCTCTTTGTCTCTATATTCAGGCTCTTCCAACCTTTCTATCTTTGCCTGAGGATAAGGCTCTACAGCTGTCATAAGCATTATCCTAACTCTGGCTATTCCCTGAACCATTATGAGAGCTGCATCAGGACCTTTTGTGAATCTGAGTATCTGACAGGCTGTACCTATCTCATATATATCTGGAATACCCTCATATGTCTTTTCAGGGTCTTTTACCATGGAAACAACAAGCATCTTATGGCTTTTAAGTGAGTCTTCAATAAGCCTTATATACTTTTCTTCTTTTACCATTAAAGGAAGTACCATTCGTGGAAATATAACAGTATCCCTTGCGGGTAATATAGGCAGTACTTCTGGAATCTGAATCTGTGTCACTTCTTGTTGCATGATATCCTCCTTATACTGCTTTTACTTTTATGGTTTTTGTAACCGGGAGCTGCTTTTTTATTCTTATCATAAGAATGCCATCAGACCAGCTTGCCTCTATGGAATTTCTGTTTATAGGTGCAGGCACTCTGAATGCCCTTTCAAATTCTCCGTATCCCAGCTCTAATTGGTGATATCTGATAACTTCTCTTTCTTTTACAGGCTGATATCTTATTCCCTTCACATATATATAGTCTTCATATAAAAACACCTCTATGTCTTCCTTTTTTACCCCTGCCAGATTTATTACAATAACGATCTCTTCTTTTGTCTCATACACATCTGCATCTGGTACCCATGCAGTAGTTTGGGATGTGATAAAAGGTCTGCTCACACTAAGCATCTCATCCATGAGCCTTTGTATGTGCTCGTGGATGTCACTGAATCCCGAATTGAATCTAATTTTTATAATGTCCATAATATGCCTCCATTTTTAAAAGTGAATTATTTCCTGGCCTATGTATCTTTTTGTTATTCCTAAATGTTTATATGCCCTTTTTGTAGCAATTCTTCCTTTTGAGGTCCTTTTTATAAAGCCTTCCTGCATAAGGAACGGCTCATATACATCCTCTATTGTATCCTTTTCTTCTCCAATAGCTGCAGCCAATGTACTCAGTCCAACTGGGCCACCATCAAATTTTTCTATTATGGTGAGAAGGAGCTGTCTGTCCATCTTATCAAGCCCATACTCATCTATTTCGAGCCTATCTAAGGATCCTTTTGCTATATCCTTAGTTATTACTCCATTTGATTCCACCTGAGCAAAATCTCTTACTCTCTTTAATAATCTGTTTGCTATTCTGGGAGTTCCTCTTGACCTCTTTGCTATTTCATATGCCCCATCTTCTTCAATCTCTATTCCGAGTATACTTGCAGACCTAAACACTATTTCTTTGAGTTCTTGAGGAGAATAGAAGTCAAGTCTCAGTACAACCCCGAATCTTTCTCTCAGAGGTGAAGAAAGAAGCCCTATTCTGGTAGTGGCTCCTATCAGGGTAAACTGTGAAAGAGGAATCTTCATTGTTTTTGCAGAAGGCCCCTGTCCTATAAGGACATCAAGCTTAAAATCTTCCATTGCTGGATAAAGCAGTTCTTCTACTGTTTTATTGAGCCTGTGAATTTCATCTATGAACAGGATATCTCTTGGCTTAAGATTAGTTAGAACAGCGGCCAGATCTGCTGGCTTTTCAATCACAGGGCCTGATGTGCTTTTTATATTAACATTCAGTTCATAAGCCAGCACATAAGCAAGAGTGGTTTTTCCAAGACCTGGGCCTCCATAAAGAAGGACATGGTCTAATGCCTCTGCCCTTGCTTTGGCTGCTTCTATAAAAACCCGCAGGTTATTTTTTAAATCCTCTTGCCCTATGTATTCCTGCAGGCTTTTGGGCCTGAGACCTTTTTCATTCAGATCATCAGGAGAGGGATTGGGATTCAAGAAGCTTTTCCTCTCTTTCATAACTTCTTTGCTATGATATTTAAAGATTTCTTAATAAGCTCTTCCAACTCAATATTATTACTACCAAGGCTGGCTTCTTCTACCACCTTTTTTGCATCTTCTAAGGGATAGCCCAAGTTTACAAGTGCAGAGACAGCATCTTCGAAAACAGGATTTTTCTCATCTTCAGCTTTTATTTTTGCTTCTGGAAGAATAGTGTTAATCTTTTCTTTTAACTCTAAAATCATCCGCTTTGCTGTTTTTTTACCTACTCCAGGGATCTTACAGAGTCGAGCTGTATTCTCATTTAAAATAGCATTTAATAATTCCTCAGGTCCTATACCAGAAAGTATATTGATGGCAAGCTTTGGCCCTATTCCTGCTACAGATATGAGCATCATAAAAAGCCTTTTTTCCAGCATGGATGAAAATCCAAAAAGGGTTAAGGTATTTTCTTTTAAGTATGGATAAATATAAAGACTTACGCTTTCATAATGCCGGGGTAGTTCATAAAATGTGGAAAGCGGAATAAATATCTCATATCCTATACCATTATTTTCTACTATCACCGAATCGGCTTCTTTACTTATAATCTTGCCTGTTATGTAAGCGATCATTTTCTATCCAGTCTCGAGAATTGGCATGGCAAATAGCAATTGCCAATGCATCTGAACTATCATTTCCTATTTCCTTTTTTATGCCAAGTATGAATTTTACCATTTCTTTTACCTGCTCCTTACTGGCATTTCCATATCCTGTAACTGCTTTTTTTACCTGAAGAGGGGTATATTCAAATATGGGCACCTTACACAAAAAAGAGGCGATTACTATTGCTCCCCTTATATGTCCCAATTTAACAAAACTTTTAGCATTCTTATAATAAAAAATATCCTCTATTGCTAATTCTTCTGGATTATAAAGCTGAATGAGCTTTTTTAGTTCTAAAAAGATGGAAAAGGTTTTTTCATAGAGGGATAAATCCTTTGGAGGCAAAATCTCTCCATCATCTACCCAGCTTAGATATTCGCCCTGCTTTTGGATAATCCCGTATCCTGTGATGCGGGATCCCGGATCTATCCCCATTATTATCACTTAGCCATAGCCTCCATGATCTCATCAGGTATATCAAAATTGGCATAGACATGGCTTACATCATCTAAGTCTTCAAGAGCTTGCATAAGGTTCAACATCTGTTCAGCTTTTTTGCCATCTAACTTTACAGTGGTCTTAGGAATCATTGTTATTTCTGCTAAGCTATAAGGAACATCAGCATCTTCTATTGCCTTTTTTACTTTTTCAAAGTCCGCAGGATCTGTGATTACCTCAAACTGAGTGCCAGCATTTCTTACATCTTCAGCTCCTGCTTCAAGGGCGATTTCCAAAAGACTGTCCTCATCTATTTTATCTGCTTCTATAGAGATAATTCCTTTTTTTTCAAAAACCCATGCAACACATCCTGGTTCTCCCATGCTTCCACCGTATTTTTCAAAAATATGCTTCAGTTCAGCTACTGTTCTGTTTTTATTGTCAGTAAGACAATCCACAAGTACTGCTACTCCACCAGGGCCATATCCTTCATAGCTTACTTCTTCATAGTTAACACCTTCTATCTCTCCTGTACCTCTTTTTATGCTTCTTTCTATATTTTCCTTAGGCATGTTCTCTGCCTTTGCTGCTGCTATAGCAGCCCTGAGTCTTGGGTTTTTATCTGGATCTCCTCCACCCAGTCTTGCTGCAACCGTGATTTCTCTTATAAGTTTGGTAAATATCTTTCCTTTTCTTGCATCTACAAGTTTTTTCTTGTGCTTTATAGAACTCCATTTGGAATGCCCTGACATAACCAAAAACCTCCTTTTAATCCTTTTTGTAAATTCCTACAACAAAGACCTCTCTGCTTTTTTTTCTGGTGCTGACAGGCCTGATCAGCCTTGTTTTTTTAAAACTTAAAGAAACCTCTTTTTTAAATTGTTCAAATCCGCTTCCCTCAAACACCTTGCATAAAAAATTACCTCCTGATCTTAAAATAGATAAGGCAATCTCAAGTGCTTTGTATGCAAGCTCTAAGGAACGAGCCACATCTGTTATAACTATTCCTGTGGTCTTTGGAGCCATATCACTTAAAACCACATCTTGAATTCCTATCTTTTGTTTTAATTGTTCAGGGTCTAATTTTAACACATCTGCCTTTATAAAATAGAAATTTTCTGAATTTAATCTGTCTGGTTCTAAGATGTCTATTCCCGTAACACGCCCTTTTTTCCCCACTTTCTTGAGCGAGTACTGAGACCAAGAACCTGGATAGCATCCAAGATCCAGAACATTTGCTGCAGTTCTGATAAGTTTGGTTTTTTTATCTATTTCCTGAAGCTTAAAAACAGATCTAGCCAGCCAATTCTGGTCTTTTGCCTTTTTTGTATAATAATCTGCCCATTTGTTCATTTCTTAGATATTCTGCCTAAGGATTACTGTTGCAGTCAAGTAAAAACAATCTCATCTGTAATCAAAAAATCCTATGAAATAATGGTAAAGCAAGAACTGGACAGGAAAGATGCAACCTTAATCCATAAGAAGTCCAGAATAAGTAAAGATTAAGAAATTAGCTGATTATCATTTACAAGTATCCAGATATAGGTTTAAGGCTCAAAATTCCTGCTGTAAAGCTGTTTTTGCTCAATAAAGGGCTAAGTTGTGATTACAGATGAGATTGGTATAACTGATCTTACGCAGAAGGGTTTATCTCACAAGGGAGGGATAACAGCGAATGCGGTATTGGGGCAAGGGGTTTTTCGTTTGCTCCGAGTCTATTGGGCTGGTCTCTTCTCTGACTTATCTGCGGGGGATACCTGCCCCCTCCGCATTCCCGTCACTTAGCTGTTAATCAAATATATGCTTACCAACGGGGTTGGATGTCTGGTAAAGGGCTATGCTTGGTTTGGAGAGACTTGTTCCAATCTTATCCCTATACTGCATACAGATAAGACAGAAATTTTTGCGTAAGGTCACTTAATAAAAGAAAGTATAAAAAATTGAAAAATGCTGTATGTAAAATAGTTAATTCTTTTACACCCCAGACCTTAAAAAAGCTTACTTTTTACCCTTATATTAAGGAGGCTTTTTTAGAATGATTTTTAATTGGTATTGGTATAACTTTAACATTACTTTCTTTTTTTGAGATTGCTCCTGTCAAGCAGAAAGAAAACTTTTTATTTTTTTTGACAAGTTTAAATATAAAAGCATAACTGGAATTTGAATAATAGGAGCTACTGCTGCGGGAAGAACAGCCAATGTCCCTCCAAAAGTAGTAGTAGCTATTCCAATTGTAATAGCGTGATTTTTAGCGGTAACACTGTATCCAAGAGCCATAGCATCTTCATAATCTATATGTAGGAGTTTAGCTATAATTATTGCAATGGTAAAAAGCAAAGGATATAGAGTAGCAATTCCTATAATAATAAGAATTATCCAGTGAATATTGCTTATAATTAGTTTAGCTTGACTGGATATAATAACAAATACCATCAAAAGCATTCCACAAGTAGAAATAGCTGGAAAATAAGGGGCAATATTTTGCTTGTATCTTTTTATCCCATACTTCTTTATAAGAAGTTTTCTGGTTGACATTCCTGCTATAAGTGGAATAACAACTATGAGCAACATCTTTTTAAAGATAATTAAAGGATTAATGGTGACATATGTTCCGGCTAAGATCCACATCCATAAGGGAACCAAAAATATAGCTAAAATAAGACTTAATGCTACAATTATAAGTGCAGATTCAATTCGTCCTTTGGCATAACCTGTCCATGCTGTTACCATGCCACTACATGGGACAGTCACTTTTAATATAAACCCTATTGCTAAAAATGGATTAGTATGTTTAAGAAAGATGTGGGTCCAAATAGCACCCATAATAGGGGTAAATAAAAAGTTCATAATAATTGCAATAGATACCAGCTTTAAATTACTAAGAGCCTTACTGAGGTCTTCTACTCTAAGATTAATCATCATTGGATAGAGCATTAAAAACAGCAAAAAAGGTATTATTAACTTAAGATTTCTAACTTCTGGCTCATAATAACCTATGAATAAGGCGAGAAGTATGGAGAAAGCAACCCATATAGGCAAGTATTTACGGATAACTTCAATGAGTTTCATGATGTTTTTATATATTTCTATATAGTAATATAATTATTGGTTTAGTATAGTGATCCACCAACTCTCTGTCAAGCAGTAATTCTCTCATCTGCTCATCTGTAATCACAAACAAAAAAACGTGCTTTTGTTTTTTACCAAGAATTGCTGTCTCCATTCTACTAATTTTCTACTATAACTGTCAAAGTCGAGAGATAGTCGAAGAATCACACAATTAGTAAAAACGCAATGTAGGAGGAATTTTTATAAGTATTCCGGAGGGAGGTTCTTTCCCTTTATCAAAGCCATTAAACTCTGCCAGCTTTGCAGAACCAATGTCTGAACCGTAATATTTTATGGTAATAGATTTCCATGTTTCTCCCTTGCGCACCCTATGTATCTTTAACCGAAGAGGCTGAAGCTTCATAGCTTCTTCTGGCTTAAGAAATTCCCATCCATTTATCATTTCCATAAGTGCCTTCTGTAGTTCTGAGAAATCCTTTTTTCTACTCGAACCTACCAGCCTATATCCATTCTCTCCTCTAACAAAGGAAATAAGTTCTGCTGTTATTTCACCCCTACTTCTATCAAATCCTTTAAATATACTTACCATAGCGCCGTAAGGTATCTTTATCTTCAAATCTTGCAATTTTATAAGCCCTTGTCGTAACATCTGTTTTTCATTCCTTTTATGATAGTCCTTGCTGCTGATTCTTTTCATAAGAGGATCAACATCCACAAAAGCGAAAAATTGCTTTTTAGAATTTAAGAAAATAACTGTCGCATATTTACTTCTTAGTCTTACAAACCAACCATAGGGAATTTTTATGCTAAAATAGTACTGTTTATTATAATATCTATCTTTCAGTACTAGCTCATTGTTGGTTCTTTCTCCTATAGCAAGTCCGTTTAAGAGAGCAATATATTCGTTTCTCCTTATTGGCCTCTTAAAACACTTGGGACAAGTGCGCCTAAGCTCTTTAAGTTCCTCTTTCGCGAGTTTTATTCTCTCATCTGTGGGAGGGTGTGTCATAAACCATACTTCAAACAAAGAAGGTTCTTTTGCTTCTAATCTTTTTATCTGCTTTAAGACACTTAAAAAAGCCAAAGGATTATAACCCGCTCTTGTCATGTATATAATTCCATAGGAGTCTGCCTGTCTTTCATAATCTCTTGAAAATTTGTTAAATGCCAAAACAAACCCTAAATTTATAAACTGACCATAGTTCTGAACTACTCCCCCTGTAGCAATGTTAACACCAAACAATAAGAAGTTTATAAGCTTTTCCTTAGATATTTGAGCAGCAGAGTGCCGAGCAGCCACATGAGTGGTTTCATGTCCAAGCACAGCAGCCAGTTCATCTACAGAGTTTATTCTCGCAAGAAGTCCTCTATGCACAAATATAAAACCACCAGGAAGTGCGAAGGCGTTAAAATCTGGAGTATCTACTATCTCAGTTCTGTAAATAAGATATGGTCTATCGCTATGCTTTCCAATATTATCCTCCACTTTTTTTACAAGCGCTCTCAATTGGGGAAGCTCCAAATAGATTCCCATCTCTTCTTCTACCTCTTTTGCAGCACTTCTACCCATCTTAAACTCTTCTTCCTCTGAAACTAACATTAATTGCTTTTTTTTAGTCACAGGATTCACTGCACAACTTAAAGACAGGATAAGAATGAAAACATAAATCCATTTAAAAAGCCTCATCTTATACCTCATATTCCAAAATCATTTTAACCTTAAAACAGAGTCTTAAAAAAGTCAAAACACAAAAAGCCTCTTCCGACTTTGAGAGTAATACCAATTAGGCGTTCACTTTATAACTGACCTTACGCAAAAGTTTCTGTCTTATCTGTATGCAGTATAGGAGTAAGACCGGAAGCGAATAAGGGCAAGGGGGTTTTTCGTCTGCGACTGTCGGAAGGGCAGAGACCAGCCCGAGAGACTTGGAGCAGACGAAAACCTCTTTTGCCCCAATACCGCATTCGCTGTTCTCCCTCCCTCGTGAAATAAAAACTTTTGCGTAAGGTCCAGTTGATAATATTGAACCTTTTGACATTCCTACCTTTACTGTGGTCATAGTGCCAACATAATTTCATTGACTTGCTGGTATCCTTTTCATAAGTTATGTTCTTTTCGGGTGGCCTTACAATTATAACCTCAGGCCACCATTTTTTGCAGGAATTATAGAACATGACCTTTTTTAGGATGATTTTAAATTTGTATTAGTTGTGATTACAGATGAGACCTCTATTCTTCTTGACTTATGCTATAGTTATGCTTAATCTGTAACAAAAAAGAGAAGATCAGGATGTTTCCTATTCAAGATATTGCTCCAAGATGTAGAGTTCCCATTGCAACTTATATTCTTATTGGTATAAATGTGGGAATTTTTCTGCTGGAGGTATCTCTTCCACCCGAAGCTTTAAATAAATTAATATTTTATTTTGGTGTTGTGCCTGCTAGATATACTGACCCTTTTATTGCAAAAGAGCTTTTGCCAGGGTTTAAGTATATTGATCTTATAACATGTATGTTTTTGCATGGTGGATGGATACATCTATTTGGCAATATGTGGACTTTATGGATATTTGGTGACAATGTGGAAGATAATATGGGGAGCTTCAGATTTGTAATCTTTTATCTGGTTTGTGGAATAGGTGCGTCTCTTTTTCATATATATCTACATCCAAATTCCGTAGTTCCTATTATTGGAGCATCTGGTGCAATATCAGGGGTTCTGGGTGCATATTATGTATTATTTCCCTTTTCAAGGATCATCGTGTTAATACCTATATTTTTCTTTCCCTTTTTCTTTGAGATACCTGCAGTATTATATTTGGCATGGTGGTTCTTTCTCCAATTATTTTCCGGCACTCTTTCTGTGGTGCATCAACAGATTGCAGGAGGAGTTGCGTGGTGGGCACATGTGGGAGGTTTTATATCTGGACTTATCTTGCACAACTTCTTCTGCTGGGGAAAGAAATCCGCTGTTTATAAAGATCAAAAATCCCCTTGGGGAGTTCTTTCATTATCTCATGAAAAAACAAATCGCTAAAGGAGGTAAATATAATGAACGGCTTTGATATATTCTGGCTTTTTTTCATCCTTATGAGTCTTCAGCCCCTTTTAAGACAGAAGTTTTTAGAAGCAGCAAGACAGAAGATGATAGAAAAGATAGAAAAAGAAAGGGGGTCAAGAGTTATATTGCTCATTCACAGACAAGAGACCATGAGCTTTTTTGGATTTCCTGTTATGAGGTTCATTGATGTAAATGATTCAGAGCAGGTTATAAGAGCAATTCATCTTACAGATGAAGATGTACCAATAGATATAATTTTACATACACCTGGAGGATTGGTGTTAGCAGCCCTTCAAATTGCAAAGGCCTTAAAAAGGCATAAGGCAAAGACTACAGCATTCATCCCACACTATGCCATGAGTGGAGGAACACTTATAGCCTTAGCTGCTGATGAGATAGTTATGGATGAACATGCGGTTTTAGGGCCAGTAGATCCACAACTTGGCCAGCATCCAGCAGCATCCATCGTAAAGATAAAAAAAGAAAAGCCTATAGATAAGATAGAAGATAATACCCTTATAATGGCAGATATAGCTGAGAAAGCTCTGAACCAGATGAAGAACCAATTAAAGGATCTTCTTTCAGGAAGATATACTGAACAGAAGGCTGAAGAGCTGGCAGAAATCCTTTCTCAGGGAAGATGGACCCATGATTATCCTATTACTTGTGAAGAGGCAAAAAAATTGGGTCTTCCAGTAAGCACAGATATGCCAGTAGAAATATATCAGCTCATGAATCTGTTTCCACAACCCCTCAAACAGCATCCATCTGTAATATATGAACCAAGTCCTCGTAGGATTGGTGGCGAAAATAAACAGGATTAATTCTAATATCTAATATGCCAAAGCAGAAGGAAACAGTTTTTATATGCGAAAGCTGTGGATATCAAACCCCAAAGTGGATGGGAAGATGCCCTGGCTGTGGCCAGTGGAATAGTTTGGTAGAAAAAATATTAGCGAAAAAAGAGATAAATAAGCCCTTAGAAGGGAACATTTCTCCACCAACTCCCATAAAAGAGATATTTATTAAAGATGAAAATAGGATAAAAACAGGTATAGAAGAATTTGACAGGATCTTAGGAGGCGGAATAGTGCCTGGCTCTGTGATCTTGATAGGAGGTGATCCGGGTATTGGAAAATCTACTCTTATGCTTCAGGTTCTTGATATTCTTAGCAAAAAAGGTCTTATTTGCCTATATCTTTCAGGAGAAGAATCTCTTCAGCAAATAAAAATGAGGGCAGAAAGGCTTAAGATTGATGCTTCAGATCTTTATATTGCCACAGGAACAAACTTAGAGGAGCTATTAGAAACAATAAAGCTGATCAAACCAAGCATACTGGTAGTAGATTCCATCCAGACCCTTTATACAGATACCATGTCATCTGCTCCAGGAAGTATGGCCCAGCTGAGAGAAACATCTTATAGATTGCAGATTGTGGCAAAGCAATCAGGCATTTCTATGTTTTTAATAGGTCATGTTACAAAGGAAGGGCTTATTGCAGGGCCAAAAGTGCTGGAGCATTTAGTAGATACAGTGCTTTATTTTGAAGGAGACTCAAATCATTTATATAGGATACTGAGATCTGTAAAAAATAGATATGGGCCTACCAATGAAATAGGTGTATTTGAAATGAAAAATACAGGGCTACATGAGGTATCTAACCCATCCAAAATATTTTTGGAACAGAGGCCGGAAAAGGTTTCTGGTTCAGTAGTTGTGCCGTGTATGGAGGGGACAAGGCCTGTTTTTTTGGAAATACAAGCATTGGTAAGCCCATCTCATTTGGGAGTTCCCAGAAGAACTACAGTAGGAGTAGATCATAACAGGGTCTCCCTACTTGTAGCTGTTTTATGGAAAAGGCTTGGTCTCAGGCTTGGAGATCATGATATATTTGTAAATGTGGCTGGTGGAATAAAGGTAGATGAACCAGCAGTTGATCTTGGAATAGTTACTGCTATTATATCAAGTCTATTAGACAAGCCAGTGGACAGAGATGTAATACTCTTTGGTGAAGTAGGGCTTGCAGGAGAAGTAAGAGGGGTTAACAATCCTGAGTTAAGAGTAAAAGAAGCAGTAAAACTTGGTTTTTCAAAATGCATCACTGCCAAGGCTGGGCTGGGAGAAAAAAGTTTAGAATTTCCAATAGAGATCTTGAAAATAGATTCAGTACAACAATTATTTGATTTGTTATTTTAAAGGCTATTATGGAAGCAAATCCATCCTATCTCTTTTTAAGAGAAAAAGACCCTTTTGGCTTTATAAGCCCAGATGAATTTGAGGAACTGGGGATAGATCCAGAGGATATACCTCTGGGTACTTTGCCGGCTTTAAGACATCCTGCCAGAATACCCAGCAGATTTGGGGGAGATGCTTATGGATTTGGAATTACAGAAGGATATGACAGACTCACAAAAGAAGAACTGGACTTGCTTTTGTCCATAGACCTAGGAAATGAGAATTTTGTAAAAAAATATTATAAAAAAATAAATGAAATTTATAAAAAGTTAGGATTATTGATAAGGTTTTCTAAGAAAGGAAAACCCTATTATCTTATCCCTCTTCATTTTGTCTCCAGTTCTCTTACAGATATAAAGGTAAAAGTAGATCAGATAGTTAGTTTTATTAGGGAATATGTAAAGGATCGCACCAAAGAAAGTTACAATATAGGCATATTTTTAAAAGCTACAGACCTTATATTTCAGGAACTTTCTTATATATTTTTAGAACACAATTTTATACCCGTAGATTCAGTCGCTAAATTAAAGGATATAAAACAAAACATAGATCTTTTCATTATTACAGACGACATATATGAAATAATAAGTAGAGAAAAAAATGAAATAGAAGAATATGCAAATTATATATTGACAAAGATATATAAGTTCTTGATCCAGGAAGGAGGATTGTTTGTTATTTCTGAAAGGTACTTTCCAAAAAAATCCAAACTAATAAAAGTAAGATTTAAAACTGAACAGGAAGAAAAAAGATTTGCCCTTTTTGCTCATCTCTTTAAGACACGATCTAGGTATAAATTTGAAAGAAAACCTATTTATGTTAGTGAATTTGAATTCTATAGCTATTTAAGAGGAATATATATAGAACCAGAACTTGTAAACAAACTTTTAAATGGAAAAGATATATCATCTCTAAGTCTTGAAGAAATAAACAAGCTTCCATATATGGACTTCTCCTTACCTGAAAAGTATATCAAAAAAGATCAAAAAAAGATGTGGAGCAAACTATTTGATAGGTATTTGGAAAAAAAGAACTTCTGCGCCATTACTCCTGAGACTTTAAAAAAAGAATGGGAAAAAAGATTTGAGTTTTATGAATATGAACCTGAATACATACTTATTTACCAGGGCAGAAAAAAAACTCTTCCTTTTAGTTTATATAGCATTACAAAGGACATCTTGGAAAGTAAGATATATGGAGCTTCTCCAGAATTAATGCCGGATTACAGAAACTCCTTTGAATATGTATTAAAAGTGATAGAGGCAGTAAAAAGGCTGAAAGAGAATCCAGAGATATATAGTAATATACCAAAGATATTTATGGATCGATTAAAGACTCCTTTATATTTCCAAAACAGAAGATTTAAAGGAATAAAAGCAGTATTAGATCTCATAAAGAAAAAGAACAAAATAGCTGAGCTTATTTATTATTTTAACCCTGAACAAATAGAAGGGATCAGTACTAAGCTTATAGAAAATTTAGAACTGCTTGGACTTTTTGGTTTTAATATAGAGCTATTAAAAGAGCTGTATCTAATCTCGTTGGGTCATGGCCCTATAAGAAGGATAATAGCTGGAAAGATTAATGAAGCTTCTCTCAAGCCTATAATAGACACCGCAAATAGATATGGAATAAGGACTGCTCTTAATTTTCTCAGATATTTCCGCCTGATGAGCTTTGCAGAAATGGAGGCCTCTGCTGGAAGACCTGTGGAAACAGAAGAGGTAATAGAACTATTCAGGATATATGACCTTATGGTAAGGGCTGTTATAAGCAAGGATGTGGACTGGCAGACTGTAGTGTATGAAGGCGCAGAGTCCATAGAAGGACTCAGAAGAAAAGTTATAAAAAGAACACTTATGATGATGGGATACCACTCTTTTTTAAACAACTGGCAAGAGATAAAAGAGAAAGGTGAGAAAGAGCTTGAAGCTTTAGCAGATTATGATCCCAACAATCTCAAAAACATATATAACATGAGAACTTTAATAGACATAATGAATCAATTTGAAAATATATACCTAAAATCTGATCCCTTACAGATTACCACTTTTTACAGAAGAATCCTGCGTTCAGATCTGCATGGGACAGCCCGTATATTTAGAAAAATGAGCAGTAAAAATGTATTTTTACTCTTGTGGATCACAATAAATTCCTCACCATCGGATGTGATAAATTTTAATCCCTTATTGGATCAAATCCCAGAAGAACAAACAGATGAGTTTGTTAAAAAGATTGACTTGGAAACCTCTCATATAAATCTAAATCATATAGATTCAGAAGGAATAAAAAATCTTTCAGAGCAATTAAGTAAAAATAGGTTTACTGTAATTATAGGCACAGGACTATATCTAAAGCTCGATCCAGATAAAGAGACCCTGGCTGTTGGATACATGGATCTGGATAACAATATAAAGGTATTAAATGCATTCTATAGCTCATTTTCAAAGTCTCCTAAGATATATCGTATCTCTAATGAAGGACTTAAAGAGCTGGAAAAAAGATTTTCAGAAGTAGAGCTATTTTATCAAGCCCATAAAGGAATTCTTCACTTTTTGGAAGATAGGCTACTGCCTTTAAGACACAAGAATTGGGTAAAAGAGGTAGAAAAGATAAGAGAAGAACTTAGAAAAGTCTTCTTAAAGAACATGTTTCAACCAGATTCTTTTTATACAAACCTTGAGGCCTTATACAATTACGCACCATCTGTACTGAACTTCCTCTTCCCATTTTTCAAAACTCTGCAACAGATGAGTCTGTCCTGGCACATATACATGAGATTTTCTCCTCTCAAGTACATCCTTAACACCACAAAAAAGCTTTATGCATTAATAAGACATGAAAAAGAAGAATTTCAGGACAAAGAATTCCTGCACAAGCTCGCAAAAAAAGAATTTGGCCTTATGGCTACAGGGACTGTGGGAGTAAGCGATTCTCAATTGACCAGTCTGATAAGTATGCTGGAACACTTAAGAAATAAAAGACCAGTTCTTTTTAATGCACTTATAAAATCTTTCTTTTTCCAAGAAATAGGAAGAATTCCTTACTTAAGAGAAAAGTATAAAGGAAAATTCAATCCTGCAGATCTTGGAGACGCAGGTGCTGTATTTATAAGACAAGAGAATATGAAAAAATTTTATTTAATAGAAGCCGAAGAAGAAGAATATCTCGTATTTCTGGTAAAGTATCATAGTACGCTTCATCACATGATAAGAGGAGAATTTTCATTCTTTGCTATTAAAGAAGTGCTTGATAGAAAAGATCAAGAGCTCTTTGATGCATTTTTTATATTTTCATTTATTATGCTCTCGGCTATTAGAGAAGACCTTTTGTTGGAAGACTTAGCTGGAAGGCTTTTTAAGATAAAAGAGATATGCGATAAGATAATAGCTGGAGAAATGACTCTAATTGGATATATGAATAAGCTTTTTTCAAAAAGAGGAGCACTTTATCTGCAAGTAAAGGAATATCTGGAAAAAGGTTTGGCAAATAAAGAAAATATACACAATAATATTACAAATATAGGAAGAATGATCTATGCCTTAGAAAGAATACTCAGGCTAAGAGGCATAAGATATGTAGAATTTCCAGAGCTGGCAAAACTTCTCATGGATAAGCCTATAAGACTTATTTACAGCCAAAAAGGCTTTTTGAGCATAGGATACTCCACATTTGAAAAGGAGATGTTTGAGGCCTATAGAATATACAAAACATTTCAATCACTTCCCGAGTATATACGACATTATATTTTAAACTGGTTAGTAGATGATAAAGTCCGTATCTTTGGATATGAAAATGTTACGAATTACATGGGATATGAAAATCAGATAAAACTGCTTTTGCTCTGTCTTATATCAGCAGAAACCTTTGATCTTACTCACTCTCCTGTATTTATAAATTTTATGGAAATATGCCAGATAATAGACAAAAGATATGAAGCAATAAATCACTATCTAAACAGCCTTTCTGTAGAAAAGATATGGGGGTATAGAGAAGATCCTTACTCTTTATTCTCAGAAAAATATGGTCTCTTTTTTTTAAGAGAAGAATTTCCAAATGTCTTGACTGTCAGATTTAAGGAAAAATTAGATATTCAGGAAAAAATAGTATCTATGAGAGAAATAAAAAAGATGGAAAGGCTTAGAAATTATTATGAAGAATTGCTAAACAGCTTTAAGTCCTATCCCTTTTATTTAGATGACTATATGATTATGATAAAAAATGCTTTTGAAGAAAGGGCAAAAGAGCTTTTTGAAGAGATTGTGATAAAAGCAAAAGAAAAAATGGATCAGGCAAAGGATTTTCATCAGCTCTATATAATCTTTGAAGATATAATAAAAAAAAGTGAGTTGGATAAGGTTCCAGAGGAAATAAAAAATAGAATTATAGATGTATATGAATTGAGAAGGGATGCGCTTAAAAGAGAAAAAATAGAAGAAATTGATCAAAAATTAACATATATAAAAAATATTTCCGAACTGAATAGCTATTGGGATAATATAAAGCTATATCTTAGAAAGAACAGACAGTATATTGGAAGAGACTTTGAGCTTTTGATTGCAAAAAAATTTGATTTAAAAGAAAGAGAGCTTTTAACAGAAAATGTGCGCTGAAGACATATACGATGCAATAGTTGTTGGAGCTGGACATGCAGGCTGTGAGGCAGCCCTTGCAATAGCAAGAATGGGGCACAAGGTGCTATTGCTGACCATAAATGTGGACAATATAGCCCAGATGAGCTGTAATCCTGCTATTGGAGGTCTTGCAAAAGGACATCTTGTAAAAGAGATAGATGCCTTAGGCGGAGAAATGGCAAAGAATGCAGATGAAACAGCAATCCAGTTCAGAAGACTCAACACCAAGAAAGGACCTGCTGTACAAGGCACAAGGACCCAGAACGATATGTATCTTTATAAGAAGAGGATGAGAAAGGTCCTGGAAAATCAGGAAAATATTCACATAAGGCAGGCAATGGTGGAAAGCCTTCTTGTGAAAGACAAAAAAGTATATGGGGTAGAGACTAATATAAAAGAAAAATTCTTTTCAAAAACAGTCATCCTTACCACAGGAACATTTTTAAGAGGGATTATACATATAGGTTTAACCCATTTCCCTGCTGGAAGAATGGGTGATCCCCCATCTAACAGGCTTTCAGAAAACCTGATGGAGCTGGGCTTTGAAATAGATCGCTTTAAGACAGGCACAACCCCACGACTTGATGGTAAGAGTATTGATTACTCAGGCCTTGAGGTTCAGAAGGGAGACGAGAATCCCAAGCCTTTTTCCTTTAGTACAAAAGAAATAAAGCTACCCCAATTACCTTGTTATATAACTTATACAACCCCTAAGACTCACGATATAATAAGAGAAGGACTTGATAGATCCCCACTTTACACAGGAATCATAAAAGCAAGAGGTGTTAGATACTGTCCCTCTATTGAGGATAAGATAGTAAAATTTCCTGATAGGCCCCGACATCAAATATTTTTAGAACCAGAAGGATTAGACACAGTTGAAATATATCCAAATGGTATATCCACAAGCCTTCCTGTAGACATACAGCTCAGAATGGTAAGATCTATACCTGGATTAGAAAGAGCAAGAATCATAAGACCGGGCTATGGAATTGAACATGACTACATAAATCCTATCCAGATAAAGGCAAATTTAGAGACCAAACTTATAAATGGACTTTTCTTTGCAGGTCAGATAAATGGAACAACTGGATATGAAGAAGCAGCAGCACAGGGTCTTATGGCAGGGATAAATGCGGTATTAAAGATAAGAGGGGAACAGCCTCTTATATTGAGCAGAGCTCAGGCATATATTGGTGTTCTTATTGATGACCTTGTTACAAAAGGCACAGATGAACCATACAGGATGTTTACTTCAAGGGCAGAATACAGGCTCTTATTGAGGGAAGATAATGCGGACTTCAGGCTTATGGACATAGGATACAGATTTGGTCTTGTGGATGAAAAGACATATAGAGCCTTCTGTGAAAAGAGAAGAAAAGTAGAAGCACTGATAAAAAGATTAAATGAGTTTAAGATAAGACCAGAGCCTTTGGTTCAAGAAAAGCTCAAGCAAATGGGAACAGCTCCTATAAAGAATACAATCAGCTTGGCCCATCTTTTGAAAAGAGCCGAAGTATCAATTAATCAACTATATGTATTTGATGAGCAGTTAAAAGAGCTGGACTCCCAAGTGGCGGATGAGGTAGAAATAAGAATAAAGTATGAAGGATACATAAAAAGACAGGAAAAACAGGTAGAGCAACTAAAAAAAATAGAGGAAATAAAGATTCCAGAGAACATAGACTATACAAAAGTGCATGGTCTGACCAAGGAGGCAATAGAGAAGCTTTCTAAGGTAAGACCATTAACACTGGGACAGGCATCCCGTATCCCTGGAATTACTCCTGCAGCTATTATTGCACTTCAAATACACCTAAAAAAAGAGGGAAAAAGATGAAAGAAGCACTGATATGTCCACATTGCGGTAAGGTAGTAGAAAAATATAAAAATCCATTCCCCACCGTGGATATAATCATAGAGCTGATTGATATGGATGGAATCCCTATTGTGCTTATAAAGAGAAAAAACCCTCCATATGGATGGGCTATTCCCGGAGGTTTTGTAGATTATGGAGAAAGCTTGGAGCAAGCAGCAGTAAGAGAAGCAAAGGAAGAAACAGGCCTTGATGTTCAGTTGAAGTATCAGCTTGGAGCATATTCTGATCCTAAAAGAGACCCAAGATTTCACACCATTTCTGTGGTATTTGTGGCTCAGGCAAAAGGGCTACCAAAGGCAGGAGATGACGCAAAAGAAACTGGGATATTTTATAGAGAAAATCTACCAAAAGAGCTTGCCTTTGACCATGCAAAAATTCTTAAAGATTATTTACTAACCTTACGCAAAAGGAAGGAGGAATGACAGCGAATGCGGTATAGGGGCAAGAGGGTTTTTCGTCTGCTCCACGTCTCTCGGGCTGGTCTCTTCTGTGACTTATCTGCGGGGGATACCTGCCCTCTCCGCATTCCCGTCACTCAACTGTTAATCAAATACGCTTACCAATGGGCTTGGATGTCTGGTAAAAGACTATGTTTGTTTTGGAGAGACTGGAGTGACGGACTGCGGTTTCCCCCACAGATAAGCCACGAAGAGACAGCGCCCTTTCGACAGTCGCATCCGAAAAACCCCCTTGCCCCTATATCCACTTCAGGTCTTACCCCTATACTGCATACAGATAAGACAGAAACTTTTGCGTAAAGTCAGTTATAAAAAAAAGAGAGCAAGAGAGTAAATTTTGAGTAGAAAAAAAGAATTAATAATAGCTGTATGTATATTGTTTTTCTGCTTTTTTTCTCTGCTTGCAGTAGCAGGGATACTTATAAGCAAGCCTTCTTTTCAAAACAAGCTATTAGAAAAGATATCTAAAAAAGTAGGCTATAATATCCGCGCAAAATATATAAAAATAAGCTTGCGGCATGGCATAGGAATAAAAATAGAACAGTTATATGTGCAATCAAAACAGCAGGAATTTAGCTTTTCCTGTCCCAAGATCTTCGTTAACTATAAAATATCAAAGCTGATAAAGAGAAAGCTGATCCCAGAAACCGTTATCCTGGAAAAACCAAGCATTCTGATAAATAAAGAAAATCTTTCTTCATCAGGGAAAAAAGGTCTTCCTAAGGAAAAACTCCTTCTTTTGCTTGCTTGTCTTCCAACTGTTTATGTAAAAGATGCAGCTATATCTATCAAACCTTTTCCTGTAAGTGTAAAGAAGACATACCTTTATGTTAAAAGGGTTTCAGAAAAAAACATATCCTTAGAGCTGAAATCAAAAGTAATCCTTAAAGATAACCCTTTCCCTGTAAATATAAAAGGAAACATATATACTGACAAAAATAAGGATATTCAAGCAAAATTTGAGGCAGGTATGAATAACTTTCCTCTTTCATGCATAAAAGAAAAAGACATAATAATCTTTTCAAACGGAAGTGCCTTTAGCAAATTTAGTATAAATGTCTTATCCTCTGAAAGAATAGAAGCCAGTGGGAATATAAGAATTGACAAACCAGAGTTTTTACTCATAGGAACAGATGAGCAGAAGAAAAAATATAGTTTTCCTTATCTAAATCTTCAGTTCAAAAGCAGATACAAGGAAAAAGAGCTCCTGTTTCAGCCAATGCTCATATCTGGTGAAGGGCTCAGGCTTGAGATAAACTCTAAGCTCACCTTGGCTAAAAGTTCACCTCTAATATCTCTTAAAATGAGCTCTTCTCGGATGAACATGGATATATTTAAAAAGGTATTTCCATCCTGCCTGCTTCCAGACTGGCTTGAAAAAAGGCTTTTTCCAATAATAAAAAAAGGAGATCTAAAGGAGATCAGATTCTCTCTTAATGGCACACCAGATCAGCTTAAGCATCTGGATGATCCAGCAAATAGAAGTGTACTTTCAGGAAGTCTTTTGATGGACAGACTTTACATGCTACCCAGAGGGGCAAAATTTCCCTTAAAGGATATAAATGGCAAACTAATACTTAAAGAAGGAAATCTTCTTATAAAAGATATAAATGCTAAGCTTTCTTCTTCTGAGATAAAAGATGCTCGTCTCCTGATAAAAGACCTCTACTATGACTCATCAAGGAGCTATCATCTATTTCTTAAAGGTAGATTTAATCTTACTGACTTGATGGCACAGCTTCACATGGAATTTACTCCAGATGCTTTATTAAAAGCAGTTAAGGATCTAAAAGAAGTGTCAGGCAAGATGGATACAACAGTGGTATGTGAGTATAAAGAATCATGGGAGATGCCTGTATTCAAAAATTCTTCTGCCCTTTTTGTCAATACAAGGATAGTTTCCAATAAAATACCCGAAGCCCTTTTCATAAAAAAAGGAAACTTCTGGATAGATACTGCCTCCAACTACCACTTTAAGGGAGACATTACCTTAGGAGATTCGACACTTCATGTACTGACACATATAGACCAGAACTTTCAAAATATAGATGTCAATGTCTTTGGTGATCTCAGGCTTCAGAAGCTTTTGAAAAAGTACTTAGGCAACAACATAGCAGTGAAAGGCCCGCTTAAAATAGAGGCAGGTATAAAGAATAAAAAAGATATCTGGTATATAAAAGGAAAAATAGCATCTAAGAAAAAGATACCTCTTAGGTTTTATTCATTTTGTTTAAATCCAGCACCTTTTTATACAAAATTCTCTGTAGAATATAGGCCAAAAAGGATATCCATAAAAGAATTTCTTTTTCGCTCAAAAAGATCCTATCTTTACGCCTCAGCTGAAATAAGCAATAGAAAGAAGCTGAAGATAAAGATTAAAACCAAAAGACTTTACTTAGAAGATCTGGGAATCAGTTATGCAGATATACTTTCCTCAATAAAAGGCCTTGTTAATACAAATCTAAAAGCAGAATATACATTTTCAGATCCATTTCAGACCTCTTTGTATGGCATATTTGGTGCGGAACAGGTTTTTGTTCAAAAAGATGGTCCTTTTATAAAGGATTGCAATATGAAACTTATCTTTTATGACAGAAAAGTGAGCATATCTTCCTTAAATGCAAAGATAGAAAAATATCCACTTCATTTAAATGGATGGATAAAAGGATGGAAAGGATTAAAAGGAAGGCTTTATGCAAGATTAGACTATCTTGATTTGATAAAATTGAAAGATTTAAAACCAAAAAAGAAAAATAATTCAGATGAATTTTTAAAGGGATCTGAATTAGATCTACATGTGGAGATATTAAAAGCAGCTTGCAAAAACATAATTTTTAAACCAATAAAAGGTGAATTTTCTTTGAAAGATGGGAATATTCTTATAAAGAAGCTTTTAGCCAATATGGATCATGGAAAACTGAGTATGACCAAAAATTCGGATAAAAAAAAGCCTGGCTATAAGATGCATCTTATATTGAAGAGCATGCCACTGGAACATATGTTTTCCTGTCTTGAAGTAAAGAAATATATAGATGGAAAGATCAATGCAGAAGCTAATATCTTTACAGAATCGGATCAATTAGAGCAGTTCATTTCTCATATGAATGGTAAATTCAAGATCTCCATAACAGATGGAAAAATATACAAAGCCCAGCCAGTACTTAAGATACTTGATTTTTTCAGCCTAGCTAATATATGGAAGTTTGACCCCTCGTCTGTATTTGAAGACGGAGTCCCTTTTAAGCTTATAAAAATAAAGGCATCTATAAAAAACGGCGTTATCAGCTCTGACAAAATGATACTTGAAAGCAAAGCACTGAATGCAGCAGGAAAAGGGAATTTAGACCTGAATAAGAAATGGATTGATTTGGGGATTGCAATCCAGCCCTTAGGGACAATAGATACTATCATAAGCAAGCTCCCTGTTGTTGGCTATATAATTACGGGAAAAGACAAAAAGATTACACTTTATTATTTTGAAGTAAAAGGGGCACTTAGTAATGTAAAAGTAGAACAAAAACCTATTCAAAATCTGGTAAAAGGGAGTTTAAATATATTTAAAAGGATCTTGCTTACCCCAGCACATATATTTGAAGATATAGGGGGAAACTAACAGTTGATAACAACCTTTCTTTTTTGATAAAAATTCAAAGATTTTTTCTGGGGAGAACTTGATGAAAGAAGAAAGTCTTGTGGATATATTTAAAAAAAGGACTCGCCATCTTTTAAGGCCAAGAGCAAGCGATATAATAAATAGATTATTCCCTGATTATGAACCCCTTGAAACCCCTTCTAAATCTCTTGTAGCAGGAAAATGTACTTTCTCAGGAAAAAAAATGTATGTTATTGGCCAGCAAAAGCCCAAACCAGAGGACTTTAAAAGCAGTCAGGATTTAAAGATTCTAAACTATGGTATGCTTACAGCAGATGATCATTCTTATATCTTAAGCCTATTAAAAGAAGCAAAAAAAGATGATCCAGAAGAAACTGCAGTCTTTACTATAATAGATACATTTGGTGCAGACATATCTATGTATTCAGCAGAGAGGTTTCAGGCATTTTTTATAGCACATCTTATAAAAGAGTTTCTTCTACTTCCTATAAGGAGTCTCTCTCTTATATTAGGGGAAGGAGGAAGTGGTGGCGCCTTAGCTATTCAGGTTACAGATGTGAGGGGTCAGATGGAAGATGCACTATATGCCACAGCACCTCCAGAAAGCATGGCGTCTATAATATTCCGTGATCCGAGACGGATAGAGGAAGCACTTTACATCTCAAAGCCAACTGCCAAGGAACTAAAAAGGCTTGGGGTAATAGACTACATAGTACCATCTCCTGAAAATGTAGCTGATTGTGATAAAATGGCAAACAATATCTATCAGTTCCTCACAGCAGCTGTAAAGGAGGTATTCAAGATAAAGATACCCAAGCTTATAAAAAGAAGAGAAGAGAGGGCAATGAAGTTTGGTGTGTATAAAAAGACAGGGATTATATATGATCTGAAAAGGTATATAGAAAAACCCATTAAAAAAGCATTTAAAAAACCTCCCTTAGATATAAAGATTATAAATTATTCAAGCCTCACAGAGGTGAGTGACTCCTATGGAGAAGTATCCCTTAAAATGGTAAAAAAGGAATTTATAAAGTGTGGGGATGGAAAAGAAAATGATTCTGGTAAAAAGGGGTGTGGAAGATTAATAAATCTCAAAGAGCTTGTAGATAACTATAATGTTTGTCCTTATTGTGGATATTCATATCCACTGGATGCAAGCGGATGGATAGATTGCTTGGTTGATCCAGGCACATTCCATGAAATGGACAGAAACTTAAGTGTAGATGACTTGCTGGATGAGGATTCCATAACAGAATACTACAGGGATTTTTTGGCAAGACAGGAGGGAAGAACAGACTTTAAAGAATCTCTTGTTACAGGCACTGGCAGAATAAATAATTTTCAAGTGGTCTTAGCCATAAGCTCATTTTATTACTGTGGTGGATCTATGGGAGTAGTCTTTGGAGAAAGATTCAGAAGAGCTGTGGAATATGCAATAGAAGAGGCACTTCCTCTTGTGAGTGTGTGTTGTTCAGGTGGAGCAAGGCTTTATGAAGGAATCTCAGCACTTATGCAGATGGTAAAAGTGGTGGCAGCAGTAAACAAGTTAAAGAAACATGGATTGCCTTTTATATCAATCTTATCTGATCCATCTACTGGGGGAGCTATAGCTAGCTATGCTGCCTTGGGAGATGTCATAATTGCAGAACCAGGTGCTCTTATTATATTTACAGGTCCTAGGGTCATGAAATCAAGAGGATTTGAAGTGGATGAAAAAAGAGTCCGTTCTGAGCACTTGCATGAAATATCAAAAAAAATATATGAAAAGATAGAATACTTTCACGATGTAAGAGGCATTCAAGAGATATCTGAAAGAAAAGATATGAAATATACAATAACCAAATATCTGGAATTTTACAGCAGGACAAAAGGACCTGTCATAAAAGTAAAAAGATCCAAGGTACGGATGCTGTTTTTTTAGCCATATCTCTTTTTTATCTTTTCAAGCTCTCTTTTTAGCTCTTTCTCTTTCAATTCTCGCCTTTTGTCATATTTTTTCTTTCCTTTTGCAAGGGCAAGCTGAACCTTTGCCCATCCCCTTGGGGAAAAATATACCTTAACAGGTATAAGAGTATATCCTCTCTCCTCTGTCTTACCTATCAGCCTGTCTATCTCTCTCTTATGCAACAAAAGCTTTCTTGGCCTTGTAGGATCAATAGGCATATGATGAGTATAAGGATATGGCTTTATATACATATTGTAGAGATAAACCTCTCCTTTTTTTATCTTTGCATAGCTATCAGAGATACTTGCCCATCCATTCCTCAAGGACTTTACTTCTGGACCCAGAAGAACAAT
>Ga0256842_1000976_pt1 | contig 24335 bp, 18 predicted proteins | sample 4559240metaG_FD_185973 | JGI IMG/M metagenome (GOLD analysis project Ga0256842, IMG submission 185973) | Hydrothermal vent microbial communities from Guaymas Basin, Mexico - 4559-240 | ecosystem: Environmental > Aquatic > Marine > Hydrothermal vents | place: Mexico: Guaymas Basin | collected... | reverse complement strand
CTTCAACCGTTTTAACACCAACAGGCAATGAATAATCCTCAACTTCTTGATAACCTGAATCATTAAATATAACCAATTCTATCGGTATTTTTTGACCTGCAACAAGTTGAATTGAAGTCTTGTAAGAAAATTCATTTAAAGAACAATTAGCACTATCGCCCGGAGCAATATCACCAAAATACGCAACTGAATCTTCAACCACAAAATCGTCAGAACCGGAAATTAGTTTCCCGTAAACATTGGAAAGATTTTCAGTACCAAAATTTTTCAAAGTAAAAATTATTTGACCGGTCTCATTCAAATCCAAAAGGCCATTATCATTATCATCTATTTGATAAGAAATAATTTCGGCATCACCGGTAAGTGAGTTTAACAAAAAATAACTTTGATAATTATTGGAATTTTCATCAGTTAATGTTAGAAGAAATTTAATTTGATGATTATTCGGACATTCCGGAGCAACGCTAACCACAAATCCTGATTGAGTAATTGCCGAATTGGAATCTATATTTCCAAAATTTTGCGTCGAATTGGTAATTTCAACAAACTCATCTTCTGAAGAAAGCTCACCTGTTAAACCATTAATAGTTTCATCAGTAAAATTCTTAATAGATATAATAAGATTTGAAGATTCTCCCGGATTTAGTTGTTGGTTGTTATTACCGCTCTCACTGTCATCCACACTTACGTTTTCAATTGAAACAATAGGTTGTTCATTTAGAAAAATATTACCATTTTCTTGGATATAATCATCTTTAATTGCTGTTAATAAAATCTCTCCGGAAATATTCGGATTAAAAAACAGTCTAACATTCCCATTTATATCAGTATTCCCCGAAATAGACAAATCACTCTCAGCTTGAAAAAGAGTTATTTTTGCTTCTGAAACACCAACTCCATCATCGTTTTTAACATTCACCAATACACTATTGGAACCAACAGCTAAATTCTCATCATAAGTTAGATTCATTGTTTTAGGTTTTGTTACATAAATGTTTAAAGAAGGATCTCCCATAAGATTTATCCAATAGGAAAATATTTGAGTCTCAGTAGGATTGCTATCACCATAAGCCAGATAAAGAGAATATCGCCCCATGTTTATTGCTTCGCCCATTGTTCGCATTTTATCAACAAAAATCCCATAGGACATTCCACCTAACAAAATATTATTAAAAGTCGTGTGCGTGTGAGAAGTTGACATCCCAATTGCTTCAATACCGCCCTTTAAATTACCCGGTGTTCCCTCCCTAATAATGGATTCGATTCGACAAGAAGGATCAGAATAATTTCCGGTATCGCAAGTTAATATAATAGCATTAAAAAGTTTATTGGTATTTGTTAAATTATTAATATAAGATTCATCCCAACCGCTCATTCCGTAAATTCCTCTATAAAAAAAGAAAAGCGATCCGTCATTTAAGGCTGTTTGCATTGAATCAGGACTTGGAACTTCGCTATAAAGTTCTGTAAATGTGGCAGTTGGATCAACATCTAATATCAGTTCTTTTGTATTTAAACAGGTGAAAACTGTTGATATCCCGGATTCTCTTGTTCCGGCGACAAGCAAAGTATGATTCATCCAATCCGAACCTGCAATATCAGGAGACGTTGAATATCTAATTTCTTTATTAAGATAAGTTTGTAATTCGGTTATTGAAGAAATTGAAATCCTGCCGATAAAAGCATCAGGCAAATAATCATCTCCATCTAAATATGCAAAAGGAATATCTCCATGACCGGAATAGCCACTAAGATTTTCTATCCAAGTGGGAACTGAAATATCACCATCAATATCACCGACTAATATTATAAATTCAGGAGGATTATCCCAATTATCATAGGCATTTTGAAGATAGTTTTTTATTGAAGACGTTGAAGTTCCGCAAATATCCTGATTTGCAATATGGACTTCGAATCCCTCTCTCTTTTTTAAGTTAGCCAATTTATTTATTAAATTTTCGATATTTAAGTTCGAATTGTAAATAATTACCGCTGATGGCTTTTGAATATCAGTTCTTTCTTGCTGATAATTAACAATCGTGCCTTTAAAAATCTTTTCAAATCTTCCTGAAAAAAATCTATTTTTGGGAGAGATAATTTCGTTTTCTCCTTTTTTGTTTTCATCAAAAGAAAGATTTATCGAAATATCTTCATAACTAATAATTTGATTAGTTTGAGAATTATAATGAAGCGGATAAACGTGAAGAGCAGCTACACGAACACCTCTAATAATTTTCGGTTTCCCAATAGTTACAATTTTATCAGGAAATTCTCCGCCGTTTTTATAATAATTATCATCACAAATAAATTTTGTTCTCAAATCGTCAAATGCTATTCCTTGAGAAGGATAAGGTAAATTTTTAGGATGAAATGTTTGTTTTGTATTTATCGTGTAGTCAACAGAAACAACACCTTTGTTTGGAAGCTGAATAAAGGTTGAGAAAAAAGGTAAGGCTGGTTTCCCTTCAGATAAAATTGGGGTGGAATTTTCATTTTCAAACTGTAAATAGCTTTTACCGTTGATTTTAATTTGATTTTCCACATAATTTTGTTGGTGAAATTTTATTGAAATTGCTTCCCTTGAGGAAGTTTCAAGATTGAAATTTTTTGATGAATAATTTTCAATAGCATTTAAAAAACAAAACACCATCATAAATATAATTAAAGTTATTTTTCGCATATCACCTTCCCGTATTTTTTATTTCTGAATTGCTAAATTAAAAATTTATGTCAATTTTTTTTATTTGGAGTTTAAGGATTTTTGGCTTTTAACTTATGGTTTGGATTACGATAAATATAATTGTGTGTTATGGCAATAGCTGATTTCTCCCTTTTTTAGATTTCCTGTTCCCGAGAATCCGGAAGAAAAGAAAACAACTTAAAATAAGGTAAAATCTTTTCTGAAAACTCATACAAACTTTCATTTTTTATATAGATACTCTATTTCCACATATCTGTTTTTTATCTATTTCTTTTAAAATATCTCCTGCACATCACGCAATAGTTGTTTTGCTCATTAAAAACTTCACGATAATTTAATGCTCTGTTGCTATTGCTTAAGAATGTCCGGGCTGAAGAAATTCGTTGCCCCTTTTGAAAAATTTCGGGGGGGATGGCAAATATTTGAAACAAAAGTCTTGACGGTAAAAAATAATAAAAATTAAATGAAAATAATTGGAGGAATTATAAAAATGATAAAAGAGAACTATACCATTGTTGTTAGCCCACTAAATAAGAGAAATTACAACAATTGATGATAGACACAAGTTGGGCTTAATTTGATGACATGAATCATTTTGGAAGACTTATAATCAATGTTAAAGGAAACGGTAAAAGCCATTTTCTTTGGAATGGAACTGAATCCTATTATAAAAAGTTGAGACTTGCATATAAAGATATCCAAGATGACAACATAAATGAATATTCGCATTTCAGTTTCTTTATTTTATGTGCTGCGACATTAGAATATTCACTAAACTATGTAATAGCAGATTATTGTCTTAACACATATGGGCCAGAAAAATGCAAACCATATATTGAAGGTTACACATCATTAAACTTCAAAAAGAAAATATTAATGACCCCTTCAATTTTATCAAACGGAGAATTGATATTTAATGAAGATAAAACAGCATAGTAAATTGAAAAGTTGGAGAGATAAAACGCCAAATGTCTCATAGCCCAGACCGTTATGCACAAACTAAAACAGAAAGAAAAGGAAGGATAAATTTGTTACAAGAAAAAATTAAAATGAGATTTGAAATATGAAGAATGAAGCTCACGCAAGAATAAAAATTAACAAGCTCCTCGAAGAATCAGGTTGGAGATTTTTTGATTCAAAAGAGGGTAAAGCAAATATCTGTCTGGAAAATAATGTAAAGATTACTGAGCAAAAAATAGATGAGTTCGGTAACAATTTTGAAAACACAAAAAACGGTAAAATAGATTTTCTGCTTCTCGATAAAAAAGGATTCCCTTTAATTGTTTTAGAAGCTAAATCTGAGAAACATAATCCTTTGGATGGTAAAGAACAAGCGAGACGATATGCAAAAAATATGAGCTGTCGATTTGTAATTTTATCAAATGGAAATTTGCATTATTTTTGGGATCTAAAAAGAGGAAATCCTTTTATTGTTACAAAAATTCCAACTCAATCTTCAATTTCAGAATCTACAAATTTTGTTCCAAATCCTTCAAGATTAATTTCAGAAAAAGTTAAAGAAGACTACATTGCTCTTACTCAAAATCCAAATTACGAACAAGAAGCAGGGTGGATAAATAAAAACGAAAGAGCAAATTATATTAAGAAAAATAAACTGAGATTTTTGCGACATTATCAATTAAAAGCTGTTCATTCCATTCAAAGAGAAATTGAAGAAGGAAACGATAGATTTCTATTTGAAATGGCAACCGGAACAGGAAAAACTTTAACTTCGGCAGCTGTAATAAAACTTTTTTTAAAAACAGGAAATGCCCGAAGAATTCTTTTTCTTGTAGATAGACTTGAGCTTGAAGAACAAGCAAATAAGGCTTTTAAACAACTTTTGCAAAATGATTTTAAATCCGTTATTTACAAAGAAAATAAACAGGATTGGCGAAAAGCTGAAATTGTGGTTACAACCGTTCAATCGCTTCTTTATTATGACAAATACACAAAGAATTTTTCTCCAACTGATTTTGATTTGGTAATTTCTGATGAAGCACATCGTTCAATCAATGGAAATGCCAGAGCTGTTTTTGAATATTTTCAGGGATACAAACTCGGGCTGACCGCTACTCCCAAAGATTATCTCAAAAATTTTGAATCTGATAATCCAACTACAAATGATCCGCGTGAATTTGAAAGAAGATTAATGCGAGATACCTACAAAACTTTTGGCTGTGAAAGCCGTGAACCAACTTTCCGATATTCTTTAATTGATGGTGTTAAAGACGGTTTTCTAATAAGTCCGATTGTGGTTGATGCTCGCACAACAATTACAACTCAGTTATTATCTGAAAAAGGATATTCGGTTTTGAAGTTTAACGAAAGTAATGAAGAGGAAGAACAGATCTTTTATCAAAAACATTTTGAAAAGAAATTCTTCTCAGAAATTACAAATCAAGTTTTGTGTAAAAGCTTTTTGGAAAATGCATTCCGTGATCCAATAAGTAAAGAAATCGGTAAAACATTGATTTTTACTGTCAGCCAAAATCACGCTTCAAAAATTACTCAAATATTAAATGAAATGGCTGATAAAATGTTTCCAGAGAAATATAATTCTGATTTTGCAGTTCAAGTTACATCTCGAATTACGGATGCAAAACAATTTACTGCAAATTTCACAAACAATAATCTCAATGGTTCTGCCAATATTATTGATTTTTATAAAACTAGTAAAACCAGAGTTTGTGTTACTGTTGGAATGATGACAACCGGTTACGATTGTCCCGACATTCTCAATATATGTTTAATGAGACCAATATTCTCTCCAACTGATTTTATCCAAATGAAAGGGAGAGGAACACGGAAACATAATTTTCTTAATGAATTCTTTGATGAAAATTTGAAAGGAACAATTCAAAATCCGGAAAAGCAAAATTTTAAATTATTCGATTTCTTTGCCAACTGTGAGTATTTTGAAGAAAAATTTAATTATGACGATGTTTTAACTTTGTCAGCTGAAAATTCTGAATCTAATAAGAATAAAGGCACTCCAGGAGATCCGCCTACTAAAAAAGATGGAGTTTTTGAAAATTTCAATACCGATATTTTGGCTTCTATCAATGAAGAAAAAATTGGATTGGAAGGGATGAAAATTGATAGAATGTTCTTCCAAAAATTTGAAGAAACAGTTCGAGAAGATGATTTTGTAAAAGAAAAAGCTAAAGCTGAAAAGTGGGATGAAATCGCTGAGTATGTCAGTGATAAAATTCTTAATCAACCGGACGAATATTTTTCTCTTACAAAATTACGAAAAGCTGCCGGAGTTGATAGACGGCTTTCTCTCCGTGAAATTATTGAAAAAATCTTTGGTAAAATCTCAAAGTTCAAAATGAAAAATGATATTATCGATGATGAATTCAATAAATTTATCAATATTTTCAAACCGGACGATTTTTCGGAAATTGTAGCTGTTAAGTATTTTTTTAAAGCTTACATTTCTAATGCAGATGTGCGAGATATTATTGATCATAAAAAAACAAAATTGATTGAGTTACACACAAATCCATCTTTCAATCTAAAAGATTATAAAGAAGTCCCAGATAAATGGAGAAAAATAATTCCTGAATATGTGAAAGATTATGTACCTTTAAACCAATTTATGAATTAAGGATAATAAATTATGAACGAATTAAATCTATTACCACCCAATACAGAACTGGAGACAAAGAAAGTCCTAAAAAAACTTTCTTCGGTTCACAGATTTCTTGCCGAATTTAAAGGAGCTGTAAAAACTATTCCAAATGAAGAAATTTTGTTAAACACATTGGCTTTGCAAGAGGCGAAAGACAGTTCCGAAATTGAAAATATTATTACAACTCACGATGAGTTATTTAAAGAAGATCTTTATCTTCAATACATAAAAAATTCTTCCGCAAAAGAAGTACAAAATTATCGAGAAGCTCTAAAAATTGGATTTTATCTCGTCAAAAATTCTGAGATGTTAACTCTGAAATACATCTTGCAAATTCAAGAAAGAATTGAACAAAATAATGCCGGTTTTAGAAAATTGCCCGGAACTCAACTCAAAAATCTTCAGACAGGAAAAGTGATTTATACTCCGCCGCAAAATCCAATAATTATCAATAAATTATTAGATAACCTTGAAACTTATATAAATAATATTGATGATGAAATTGACCCGATTGTTAAAATGGCAGTGATTCATTTTCAGTTTGAAAGCATTCATCCGTTTTATGATGGCAACGGAAGAACCGGCAGAATAATTAATATTCTTTATCTTGTATTGAATAAACTTTTAGATTTACCGGTTTTATATTTTAGTCGATATATTATAAATAATAAAGCTGATTATTACAGATTATTGCAAGAAGTGAGAACCAAAAACAATTGGGAAGAATGGATAATGTATAATCTCAATGCAGTGGAAACAACTGCAAAACAGGGAATTAAAACGGTTAACCAAATAAACAAATTGATGCTTGAATTTGAGCAAATAATTAAGGAAAAGAAACCGAAAATTTACTCCAAAGATTTATTGGAAAATATTTTTAAGCACCCATATACAAAGATTGAGTTTATGATGAATGATTTAAACATAACCAAACCGACAGCTATAAAATATCTTAAAGAATTAATTAGTATTGGTCTAATGAAAAAAGAAACAATTGGAAGAAATGCTTATTATTTGAATAAACAGCTTTATGATTTATTTGCAAATGTATCTAAAAAATAAAGTAGTTATTAGTTTATTTTGATGGGGACAAAAATGTATCGGTTAAAAAAAAATGTTTTTTTTTACCAATCAAAGAAATAGGTAAAGAAAACAGCAAAATTTTTACTTGAGAAATTTGTTGTTAACATCGGATTGTCCGAAGGTCGTTCGATTATGATGTCAAACATTCCGAAGAGCTTCGCCACATTCGGAAGTTTATAAAGATAGGAGAATAATAAATGTTAGATACAGAAACAAAACGAAGAATTGACTCTGCAAGAGATATTCTTGTAGGGAAAATACCAGACCCGAAATCACAAGTTGAACAAATTACGATTGCACTTATTTATAAATTTATGAATGATATGGACGCACAAGTGGAAGAGCTTGGCGGTGACAGAACTTTTTTCACTGCTGAATTTGAAAAATACAGTTGGAATAATTTGATGTCTCCGAGACTTGGTGGTTTTGAAATTTTAAACCTTTATGCAGAAGCAATTCAAAAAATGAATTTTAACCCGAACATTCCAGAACTTTTCCGTGATATTTTTAAAAATGCTTTTTTACCCTATCGAGATCCGCAAACTTTGAAGAGCTTTCTCAAAATTATTGATGATTTTAGTTATGACCATTCCGAAATGTTGGGCGATGCTTTTGAATATCTTCTTTCTGTTTTGGGAAGTCAGGGAGATGCGGGACAATTTAGAACTCCACGACATATTATCGAATTTATTGCCGAAGTTGTTGATCCACATAAAGATGACAAAATCCTCGATCCGGCTTGCGGAACTGCCGGCTTTCTTATTTCCGCATACAAACATATTCAAAAGAAAAATAGTGTAAAAAGTAAAACAAATCTCACGCCTGACGAAAGGGCAACTCTTGCAGAAAATATTTTTGGTTATGATATTTCTCCCGATATGGTAAGACTTTCGCTCGTAAATCTTTATCTTCACGGTTTCAAATCTCCCAAAATTTATGAATACGACACACTGACCAGCCAAGAAAGATGGAATGAATACGCTGATGTGATTTTGGCAAATCCTCCTTTTATGTCTCCGAAAGGCGGAATTAGACCGCATAAAAGATTTTCAGTAACTTCCAAAAGAAGCGAAGTTTTGTTTGTGGATTATATGTGCGAACATCTCACCCCAAACGGAAAAGCAGGAATTATTGTACCGGAAGGGATTATTTTTCAATCTTCAAATGCGTATAAAAAATTGCGTGAAATGCTGGTGAACAATTATCTTTATGCGGTTGTCTCACTTCCTGCCGGAGTTTTTCAACCTTATTCAGGAGTAAAAACTTCTATTTTATTGATTGATAAGAAAATTGCCAAACGAACAAATAAAATCCTTTTTGTAAAAATAGAAAATGACGGTTTTGGTTTGGGTGCTCAAAGACGACCGATTGAAAAGAATGATTTACCAAAAGCAATTGAGATTATTGAGAAATATAAACTGAAACACGAAGTTGATGAAAAGCACAAAGATTTTGCTCATGCTGTTGAGAAAAATAAAATTGCTGAAAGTGGTGATTGGAATTTGAGTGGGGAACGATATAAAATTAATGACGAATTAGTAAATGTGAAATATGAATTGGTGGAGTTGGGGGAGGTTGTTGAAGTATTAGATAAATTAAGAAAACCAATAACTAAATCAAACAGGATTAACGGTGAATTTCCTTATTATGGAGCAACAGGAATTGTTGATTATATAAATGAATATATTTTTAATGAACGATTAGTTTTGCTAGGTGAAGATGGAGCAAAATGGTCATCAAATGAAAAAACTGCTTTTATTGTTGAAGGGAGATATTGGGTAAATAATCACGCTCATGTTTTAAGAACATATAAAGACAAATTGATTGATACTTATTTAATTGAAGTATTGAATATTACTGACTTAAATCCATATATCACAGGAGTTACAGTTCCAAAACTTAATCAAAAGATGATGAAATCTATCAAAATCCCGCTCCCACCGCTTGAAATCCAAAAAGAGATTGTCTCCGAAATTGAGGTTTATCAAAAGATAATTGATGGAGCAAAAGCAGTTGTAGATAATTATAAACCAACTATCAAAATTGATCCTGATTGGGAGATGGTGAAGTTGGGGGAGGTTTGTGAGATAAAATCTGGTGGAACTCCAAACAGAAATATTCCTGAGTTTTGGAATGGTGATATACCGTATATTAAAACTGGGCAGATAAAATATAATACCATAACTCAAACAGATGAATTTATTTCAAGTATTGGTTTAAAAAACTCATCAGCTAGGATTATTCCCAAAAATACAATTATAATGGCAATGTATGGACAAGGTGTAACTCGTGGAAAAGTTGCAATACTTGGCTTAGATGCTGCTATTAATCAAGCTGTAGCTGCAATATTCACTAATGAACAAAATAATAGCTATAAATTTCTGTATTACTATCTTTGTGGGTCATATGATTATCTAAGAAAAATTAGTGACTCAAGAGGGGGGAATCAAGGAAACTTAAATTCAAAAATAATCAAAGAAGTAGAAATCCCACTCCCACCCCTCGAAATCCAAAAACAAATCGTCGCTCGCATTGAGAAAGAACAAGAACTAGTAAATGCCAATAAAGAGTTAATCACAATATTTGAGCAAAAGATAAAAGATAAAATCGGGGAAGTTTGGGGAGAATGATGGAAGATGTTTATGAGATATTCGAATACTTACCAATTGAAGATTTTGAAATCAATAATTACACAACTCCACTATTTAATTCAGCAAGTGTAACTTATGAAAAAGAACAATATCAATTTTTATATATTAACGGCATTATAAAATGACACAAAATAGGCAGTTAAAATGACACAAATTTAAACTGTGCTCATAAGCTCTCTAAAAAATAGGAGAGCTTATGACAGAAGTAAACATGTATCATAAAATTAAAGCCGTTAAGTCTAATAATTCTGCACGAGAAACAGCTAAAATTATTGGAATAAGTACTGGCACAGTGCACAAGTATTCGAAAATTTCATTAGAAATATCGCGAAAATATTAAAACATAAAAAACGAAGAAGTCAATTTACCGTTGCGTTAGAATTTATTAATGAGAAAATCAGTAATTATCCCAAAATCTGGTCTTCATCTTTTTTAGATAAACAATAGTTTGATAGTTCAAAGATAGACAACATATTCATATTAATGAATTAGCTCCTAGAACATCTACTATTTTAGAAGTAAACATTTTCCAATTTGTTGAAATTTCCCATCAACTTTTAATTTGTAATAGTAAACTCCGGATGAAATAGTTTGATTTAATTTATTCTTTCCATTCCAAATAACAGAATTTAATCCTTTATTATAAAATTTATTTCCTAAAGTTACAATTTTTTGTCCCTTGATATTAAAAATCTCAATTGAAGCCTGATTGTTACTTGTTAATTCAAATTGAATTGTAGTCGTTGGATTAAATGGGTTCGGATAATTCTTTATAGATGATTTAGACAAAGAAACAGCAACATCATTTTCATCATCATTACCAACAGATGAAGAATTAATCAGATAAGGATATTCGTTATTTGTTTCCGAATCAATGTCCCAAAAATCTTCTGTTCCGATATCATCAAAAGGATTATCAATAAAATCCCAAGCTACTTCTAATCCATCGGTTTCAAGTGATGTATAAGTAGCAATATCTTTCATTTCATTAGTTGTTTTCCCGGTTCCTTCTACACTCCCTTGTTGACCGGAAGTTTCCATATCCCAAAAACAATTAAGAGTAAAGTTTTCGGCTGATTCCCAATTGCTTCCAACAAAACCGCCAGTGAAAGTACTTCCGGAGATGCTACCTGTACTGTAAGAATTTTCAATTAAACATGTATTAAGACCTGCAAATCCGCCTACCTCATCTACTCCGGAAACATTCGAAGTACTATAACAATTTTTCGTAATGACATTATTATATGTTTTCCCGTAAAAACCGCCAACATCAATATTGCCCTGAACATTACCGGTACTATAACAACTAAAAATATTACATCGATTAGTAACACTACCGATAATTCCACCAACATAATAATTCCCTGTTACCGATCCGGTATTATAACAATATTCAAGATATGAATTCATATCTGAATAACTTCCAAGCAAACCACCTGTATATTCATAACTTCCGACAACATCTCCGGTATTATAACAATTGGTAATAGATGCATCTCCTGCAAGCCCTATTAAGCCACCAACTAACTTATCTCCTTGGATTGTTCCGGAATTATAAGAATCTGAAATTGTTGAATGATATTCTGTGTCAGCACCAAAAATCCCACCAACATACCATTCTCCACTAATATTTCCTGAATTATAACTATTACTAATTTCACTGCAATAACAATATCCTGCTAAGCCACCAATATACCAAATTCCCTGAATTGTTCCGGTATTGTAACAATTATTCATAATAGAATCAGAAATCCAGCCTATAACACCGGCAGAGTATGAATTACCCGTAATATTACTGTTTTCCAAACCAAGATTTTCAATAGTACCGTATTCAACAAATCCAAATAATCCTTGTTGATCTACTTCAGGACGATTAATGAATAAACCATCAATAATATAATTTTGACCATTATAATTTCCTCGAAACCTATCCCCTCCCCAACCGATGGGACTAAATCCTTCGCCGTCATTCCAATTTTGGGTATCAGAAGCATCAATATTAGCAGTTTGAATAAAGTATGAATCAGGCACCCAAGAACTACTATTTGTACTTATCCATAATAAATTATCCAGAATCTCAATTTGATACGGATTTGTTTCTGTACCCATTCCATTTGGCTGTACTCCGTCAGCAAATAAGCTTAAACTTACCATTGCTAATAAAAAAAATAACATTTGTGCTTTCATATTTTCTCCTAGTTTATTTATACCACACATAATTTTTTAGATAGTTATAACCGACATATAAAGGTGAAAAGAATGTAACGAATGTTAGATAATAACCCCATTTTATTATCAACATCATAACTCCCAATATAGGAAGCGGGCTCATTTCAGTTTCGTGTGTTACCGAACCATCAGACCATTTTTGCTTATAAGAATGTGTAATTTCACTATTTAGCATTGATTTTGTAATGCTATCATATATATTTACTAAAAAGCTACCGACACTCCCCAATAATACAATGACTTTAGGTAAGGGTTTACTTTCATTATGATTTCTTCCATCTATTAGAAAATTTGGCGGGCTAAGAGCTTTTTTATAATTCAAACCGGAAAATAAAAATAATATCCCAACTAAAAATCGAAACATAATATTAAGGAAACATGATTGAGTAGAGCTGCTTGTGTTAATAAAAAAAAATGCAATCCCGCCGACTAAAGTTAAGATGCCATAACCGATTACGATACTGTTAGTTATACTATTCCCGACAAATACTCGCTTATTTTGATAATCTACAACGTCTTGTAATTCTTTAGTCCTTTCTTGTATTTCCTCATCTTCACAATTCAGTTGTTTAATTTGATTTAAAAGATTTTGAGATTTGTCCATCTGTTCTTTTGACATTGGTTTACGAAATGTTTTTTCTGTTTTTTCATCATAACTTGAAATTTCCCAACAATTAAAAATTTCTTCTAATAATTCATTTCCCCTTTCACAATTTTGACTTGCTTCCATTTGAATCTCCAGTTTTAAATTTGAAAAATAAAATCAGTTTATTTTGACATTTTAAAAAAAACGGAGTGAAAAATAGTAAAAAGTAAAAATACTTTGATAATGAAAATTTGTCAAGTTTTACCTTTTTATTCTTGGATCCCCCAAAATTTTTCAAAAGAGTGTCAACTGCATTTTTCCAGCCCCGACGTTTTTAAACGGTAATTTTTATAACTTTACCTATAATATTATTGAATAATTTGTTTATGTGGATAAAGAAATGAAATTTAAATATGAGTTAATACGCTTTTTTCGATAGAATTATACTCATTCTCAACTTGAGAATCCTTTGTATTTTTTGGATAAAAGGTATATATCCTAATAAAGGGATAATGTCTTTCTAAATTATGATTTTTCCATTTAACAAGCTCTTCAATTTATAATTAAACCATTTAATTTATTGTTGATTTGCTATAATTATCACAAAATAAATTACGAAAAAACGCATTATTATGTAACAACCTAAATTTGGAAGTTTGATTTATTTCCCTCAAGAAATACTATTTGGAGACTGCCAATAAATGAAGAAGATCTTTATACTCAACAAGTGGATTTTATAATAAATGAATAAAAAAAGGAACAAGTTGACCAAAGTCACATCGCAAAATCATCTTAATGCTGCTTCCTTCCGGATCTGACATGGTTCGAAGCATGCGATTGCATTGGGCTTGTTCCTGAATCATAAAATTAAATTTAGGTTTATATGTCAAGCTTAGATTTTTCAAAAAAATGATTAAAAGAATCTCTATCTTTGTATTTCTTTTGATAATGCAAAATTAGAGAGAATAAAAAAAGCGGATAAAAAACATATCCGCTCTAAATTTTATTTTTTTCTATAATTAGAAATCTGAATCACCACCTAAAAGTCCACCAAGTAAACCACCGCCAATTCCGGCTAATCCCTTTGACTCACCGACATTTTTAAATCTTGCAGCAGCAGAAATTCTATCAGCCAATCTTGAGAAAGGCAGACTTTGTAATAATACAACTCCCGGACCTCTCACTTTAGCCAAGAATAATCCTTCTCCGCCAAATAAAGCATTTTTAACACCACCGACATATTCTATATCATAATTTACAGTTTCAGAGAACCCGACAATACAACCGGTATCGACCATTAATTCTTCATGTTCTCTTAATTCTCGCGGAATAATTGTTCCTCCGGCGGAAATAAAAGCTAATCCATCACCTCTTAAACGTTGCAAAATAAATCCTTCTCCACCAAATAAACCGGTTCCAATTTTTTTAGTAAATTCTATTTCAATATCAATACCATTAGCTGAACAAAGATAAGATTCTTTTTGGCAAATGAATGTCCCGTTATATTTTGATAAATCAATCGGAACAATTTTACCTGGATAAGGAGCGGCAAAGGCAACTTTTTGTTTGTACATCGCATGATTTAAAAAAGTTGTAATAAAAAAAGATTCGCCGGTAAAAATTCTTTTAAAACCTTTAAACAACCCACCACCGGTTGAAGTTTGCATTTTAATGCCTCTATCCATAAACATCATTGCTCCGACTTCGGCACGAACTCCTTCGTGAGGATCAAGTTCTATCTCAACTAATTGCATCTCATTTCCATAGATTTTATAATCAATTACATCAGCCACAATACCTCCTAATTATTACGCATTTTTTTATTTCTGATTAAAGCTCGTACAGGTGCCAAACCCGTAACTGTTCCGGATTCAATAGCTTCAAGAATCGTCCCTCCACCTGAGAAAAAATAATAGGAAGGATCATCTAAAGCTTGAATATAAATTCCCGGAAGCAAAATCCTGAATTCTTGTAAAGTATCACCACCACCATATAATTTATTTGCATTTTTGTTTTCATCAATTAGAGCATAAAGATATCTGGTTCCGTTTTCAAAATCGGGACATTTTCCCATAACTGCATTGACAAAAATAGTTTTGGCATTTTTTATTACTTTCTGAAATCTATCATCTTGATAAGATTCGTAACTAACATCTAAAACGTAGTTTAAAGAATCACCGGGGTTCAAATCATTAAGATTAACAACTCTGTATTTCCCTTCTACTTTATCCAAAGTATCCGATTCAATGACATAAGGTAAATCAATTATTTTATGAAGATTATGATTTTGCTCTTCTAAAAATTTTCTCGCAACTTCCAAATCTTCATCTCTAACACCTTTAATCTTAATATTATACTTTGCACTGATGTAAGCATTATAAATAATTCCGCCGAGAATCAAATAATCTACCTGTTCAATTAGAGAATTTAGCGGTCCGATTTTAGTGTCAAATTTCGCTCCGGCAACAATTCCAACCATTGGTTTTTCAGGATTGAAAATTCTCGATAAATTAAGTATCTCTTGTTGCATCAAGAATCCTGCATAAGAAGGTAAATGTTCGGTAACTTTCATTGTAGAAGTGTGAGGTTGCCATGATCCGAAGGCATCATTAACAAAAACATCCGCCAAACCGGCTAATTGTTCTCCCATTTTTTCCGAAGATAAATCTGTTTTTTCCTCACCTTTAAACCATCTTGTATTAGGAAGATAAATACCGTCTATTTCACCATTTCTCAATCTTTTAATCAACAAATTTATTCCGGTATCAATTCCTATATAACCACCATCTTTTTTATCTTCAAGAAAATCAGGAACAATAAACTTTGTATGTAATTTATGTTCAAAATAATCAACGATTGGTTTAATGGAATAATGTTCCGCTTGCATCTTAATTTTTCCGGTTGATTTATCATAAGGACGACCAACATGAGTCATTAATATTAATTTTCCACCTTTTGACAAAATATGAAATAAAGTTCCCAAAGTAGCATCAATTCTAAATGGATCGGGGATTCTACCTTTTTTTACAACATTATGATCGACTCTCACCAGCACAATTTTATTTTTTAAATCGGCATCTTGGATTTTAGGAATATCTTTAAACACTTCACTCAGTGACATCTAAAATTTACCTCCGCTTGTTTTTTTTAAAACAATATATTAATTATTACCTTAGCAATGTTTTACGAAAATCAAACTATATTTTGTTTTCATTTTCAAACAAAAGGCAATCGCTTTTTTTGTCAATAAGCATATACTTTGTTAATTTTACATTCTGCATTTTCGATTTCGTTCTTAAATTTAGTTTTAACATTTTTCATTATTCATTTTTCATTATTCATTATTCATTATTCATTATTATTTCTTCTTATTATTATCTTGACGATATTTAGTGAATTTTTCTTTTTCAGATATCAAATTCTATGGAGTTTATATGATTTTAAAAATTGAAAACGTGATCAAGCAATTTGAATCCGTTACCGCTTTAAATAAAGTAAATTTTTCTATCAAAAGAGGTAGGATATTTGGATTGTTAGGGCCAAACGGAGCCGGCAAAACTACCTTAATCAGGATAATAACACAAATCACAAAACCTGATGAAGGAGAAATAATTTTTGATGATTCCAAATTGGAACTTTCACATATCAGTAATATTGGTTATTTGCCTGAAGAACGCGGTTTATATCCAAATATGAAAATCAGAGAGCAATTGGTCTATCTCGCATCATTAAAAGGAATTCCTATAAAAACTATCAAACAAAATATGCTTGAATTATTTAAAAAATTTGATATTGAAAATTGGTTAGATAAAAAGCCTTCCGAATTATCAAAAGGAATGCAACAAAAAGTACAATTTATTTTAACAATTCTCCATAAACCAAAATTAATAATCCTCGATGAACCTTTTACCGGGCTTGATCCTATCAACACAAATTTAATGAAAAAAGAAATTCGCGAAATGAGTAATCGTGGTGTTTCCATAATTTTTTCCACTCACAGAATGGAACAAGTTGAAGAAATTTGTGAAGATATCGTATTGATTAATAAAGGTAAAGTTTTGCTGACAGGCAATGTGGATGAAATAAAATATAAGTTTAAGAAAAATCATTTTTTGATAAAATACAAAGGGGAAATTCCTCAAAACTTATTAGATGAATTAAATATTATCAGTCATAAAAATAACGAAATAGTGGTAAAAAATGAGTTTCAAAAAAACAATAATTTACTCTCACAATTATTACCTCACATTGAAATAATTACATTTAAAGAAGTTTTGCCGACCCTAAATGAAATATTTATAGACCAAGTAAAAGGAGTTTCAGATGAATAAAATTTTCCTTATAATTCAACGAGAATATTTGGTGCGAGTTCGTAAAAAAAGTTTCATCATCACCACAATTCTTGTCCCTCTCCTTTTAGTTCTGATTATGATTGCTCCGATTTTTTTATCAAATTTAAAAAGCGGTTCTCAACACATTGCAATCGTCGATCAATCCGGAGAATTCTCTCAAATATTTGAAAATACGAACCATCTGAATTTTATCAATTTAGATAGAAATACCAATCTGAAAAATGTCGATAAACTCCTCAAAGATATGAATTGGGACGGACTTTTGTATATTCCCAAATTAGACATCAATCGTCCATTGGGAATTACACTTTATAGCCGTCGCCAGATGGGATTGGGTACGGAAAGTTATTTGCGACATCAATTGGAAAATCAAATAGAAAAACAAAGATTGGCAGTTAAAGGATATGATTCGGATTGGCTCAAACAATTCAAAGTAAAATTAAATATTAATTCCGTTATTACTTCGAAAATTGGTAACAAATCGGCTAATTCAATCGTAAGTTATGCCTTAGCTCAAATCATGGGATTTATTCTTTATTTTGTAATTTTCACTTATGGTTCAATGACGATGAAAAGTGTGGTTGAAGAAAAACGTAACCGAATTGTCGAAGTATTAATTTCAAGCATAAAACCCTTCCAATTAATGATGGGAAAAATCCTCGGAGTAGCGATGGTAGCTTTAACCCAATTACTTATTTGGATAATATTAATCGGAATTTTAGGTAGTTTGGTTTTTGCCGGAAGTATTCCATATTTGAATGTCAATCCCAATTCCCAAGCCATTTCCCAAATGGGAGCTCAGACTTCCACAACTCATATAGAAAAAATTATCATCGGATTACAATCCATCAGTTTTGGTCCATTAATCGGTTATTTTTTATTCTTTTTCTTGTTTGGTTATCTAATGTATTCTTCGCTTTTTGCTGCGGTCGGCTCGGTTATCGATGATGATACGGAAACCCAGACAATGACCTTACCAATTGCAATTCCGGTAATTGCTGCCATGCTAATTATGATTACAGTTATCGAACAACCACAAAGTACGTTGGCTATTTGGACCTCAATTTTCCCCTTATTCTCGCCAATTGTGATGATAGCCAGAATCCCGTTTGGTGTTCCAACTTGGCAAATAATTTCCTCAATGATCCTTTTAATTATCACCTTCTTGGTTTTCATTTGGATGGCAGGAAAGATTTATCGTACCGGAATTTTAATGCGTGGCAAAAAAGTTACCTTTAAAGAATTGTGGAAATGGATTAGAGTTAAAAATTAATTATGAATATTTTGGTCGTGCAATTAGCAAAATTAGGAGATATTTTTCAATCGTCGTATTCAATAGATAAAATACGGCGATTATTCCCTCAAAGTAAAATTTATTTTCTCTGTTCTTCAATTTTTAAAGAGGCTGGAAAATTTTTAGATGCGGATAAAATCCTATCTCTTAATTTAGACAAAATTGCTCAAAAATCCGAAGATAAGATTTCCTTTTTGGATAATGATGAAGCAAAAAAAGCTTTGGAAAAAATAAATAATATTGGATTTGATATCGCGATAAATTTGAATATCTCGGAATTAGCCCAAAATTTATTTTCAAGAATTACCTCTAACAAAAAATTCGGTTATTATTCCAATCATCAGGAAAGTCTTGAATGGCTGTATTTTGTCCTTTCTTTTATTAAAACAAGAAAGCTGGCTTCTATTAATTTGGTTGATGTTTATCGTCATTCATTTTTTATTTCCAAATCGCAGAAAATAGTTCATAAATCTATTCAAAGTAAGGAAAAGATAATCTGTTTTTCATTAGGAACACGGAATTTGAAAAGAAATTGGGACGTAGAGAATTTCGTAAAACTCGCTGAATTATTTTCTCAAAGCAATTACAAAATTTACCTAATCGGCTCAAAATCTGAATCTGAAAACGGAAGATTTTTTTTAGAATCTTATGATGGGAAATCACCGATTTACAATGTTATCGGAAAGACAAATATCTCAGAGCTTGTAGAATTAATCTCAAAAAGTTCCCTTTTGGTTTCAGGTGATACAGGATCTATGCACATTGCTTCTTATTATTCCACACCAACGATTGCAATTTTTTCCGGTCCGGCATATCCTTATGAAACAGCCGGTTATTTTGCAGAAAATAAAATTACTACCTTTAATAACAATTTGGATTGCTATCCTTGTAACGAAGAAACCGTTTGCTTGAATAATTTTGTTTGCAATAAGCATTTAACACCCCAATATATTTATGATATTTATAAGAATAATGCTGATTTTTACAAACCTATTTATGATGAAATCGGGCAATTTCTTATCAAAAAAGAAAACAATTCGGAAGATTTTATTATGACAATGTTTTATCGCGATTTTGCCTTGAAATATTTTTTCCAATCAGCTCTTGATTTTGAAAATCTGAAGCCGAATTTCACTGAAAAATCTTATGAAAAAGCGGTAAAATTAATGCGAAGGGAATTCAAAGTATATTCTTTATCAAATTCCGAAAGTTCCGATTCATATTTTTTAAAGCCTTATTTTTATCTTAAAAAACTTCTTCCAAACCATCAAATCACAAAAGATTTATTTGAATATTTACAAAGCATTTAATTTTGATAATTCAAATTAAATCCGAAAATGTGAAAAAAAAACATCAAAAAAAAGAATATTTTAATACAAACAAATATATCAATCTTTTAACATTTCTATTGGTAATTTGATATTTTACAGCAATATTTTTCAATATTTCCTATTATTAGAAAATTTTATGTTTTAATTATAGAAATAAAGAAATTAGTTCTTGACTATTTTAAGCTAAAATATATTTAAAATCATATCATAAAAAATAAGGTAAGGTAACAAATGATAGAAGTTATATCTGAAAAATGTGTTGGTTGTGGTGCTTGTGTCAAAGCTTGTGCTTATGATGCAATCGTGATAAAAGATAAATTAGCGGAAATTTTTGTTGATAAATGTACATTGTGTGGAGCTTGTGTAAGTGCCTGCCCATTTGACGCAATTATCATTAGACGAATTTCTCAAAATAAAATTAATAAAGACGATTTTAAAAGCGTCTGGGTTTACGCTGAACAAAGAAACGGTAAAATCGCTTCCGTTGTCTATGAACTTTTGGGTAAAGGAAAAGACCTCGCCGTGAAACGAGAATCCGAACTTGTCGCTGTTTTATTAGGTGATAAAATTACAGATAAAGCTAACGATTTAATAGAAATGGGTGCCGACAAAGTTATTGTCGTTGACCATCCAAACTTGAAAAATTTTGAAGAAGATATTTACGCTGACGTTTTAATTGAACTTTCACAAAAATACAATCCCGAAATTATCCTTTCCGGAGCAACAGCTGTTGGACGTTCATTCATACCAAGAGTAGCGGTTAAATTAAAAACCGGACTTACAGCAGATTGTACACAATTAGATATCGATAATGAAAATGGAAATTTATTGCAAACCAGACCTGCTTTCGGTGGAAATATTTTGGCTACAATCGTAACTCCAAACCATCGACCTCAAATGTCAACCGTTAGACATAAAGTTATGGATGCAATGGAAAGAGATGAAAACAGATCCGGAAGTATTATTGAGGAAACTTTAGAATTTCTCAACAAAATCGAAAGCAATTCCTTCCTTGAAACTATTAATGAGGAAGGTCAAAAAATACAAATTACGGAATCCGATGTAATTGTTTCCGGTGGAAGAGGACTAAAAGATTCTGCAAATTTTGCAATGCTCCAAGAATTGGCTGATTTACTCGGCGGAGCGGTTGGTGCTTCAAGAGCTGCTGTTGATGCCGGTTGGATTCCATATCCTCATCAGGTTGGTCAAACAGGAAAAACAATCAAACCAAAAATTTATATTGCGGTTGGAATTTCAGGAGCTATTCAGCATTTAGCCGGAATGCAATCCTCAGATTATATTATCGCAATAAATAAAGATCCGGATGCTCCAATCTTCAAAGTAGCAGATTTTGGCATTGTTGGAGATTTATTTGAAATAGTTCCTAAACTTATCTCAAAGTTAAAGAAATAAAAAATGTTAAGGGCAGATAAAGTAGTTTTTGGGTATAATAAAAGTGCAAAGAAAGATATTGATTTTCATTCAAAATTTCTATCTGATGATGCTGATATTATACTTAAAAATTCTTACATTTATCCGCCCTTTATCAATTCTCATGACCATTTAGTTGGAAATTGGCTTCCGGTTGCCTTAGATCACGCTCCGTATATTAATTCACATATTTGGGTCGAAGATATGAAAAGATCAAAAGCATATCTTGAAAGAAATAAATATTGGATAAATAAAGGTATGACCGATTTATCTTCAGGAGCGGAATTATCACTTTCAAAATTGGGAGTTTACAAAAATTTATTTTCAGGAGTTGGAATAGTTCAAGATCATGCTCCGAATCAAAACGACAGATATTACAATAGTTTTCCAATTAAAGTTATAAAAAATTATCGACAACTTCATTCTATAGAATTAGAAAATTGGTGGGGTGGAAAATCTTTGGAAGAAGAGTGGAGTTCAGCATCATCAAAAATTCCTTTTATTCTTCATATTGGAGAAGGAATTGATCCCAAAACAGCAAATGAATTTGCTTTTGCTAAAAATTACGGTATATTAAAAGAAAATGTGGTTTTCATACATGCAATTTCTTTTACAAAAAATGAGATTGCAGAATGTGCTAAAAATGGCGTTACTCTTTGTTGGTGTCCAAAATCTAATATCAATTTAATTGGTAAAACTTTAGATATCGAAACTGCTTTGAAAGAAAAAGTCAATCTCGTTCTCGGCACTGATTCTTCATTTTCAGGAAGTGTTAATCTTTTTGAAGAATTACGATTTGCACATAAACTTTATCCTAATATTCCAGCGGAAATGTTGTTTAAACTTATTTATGAAAATCCAAAGAAAGCATTTTTCTTAGAAAATTATTTTTCCGATTCAACTGATTCATTTTTAGCTTTAGATAAAACTAATGAAAACCCATATAAAAATATTTTGGAATCCAATTATGATAAGATATCGCTTTTTGTTTGGAAAGAAAGACCTATTTTAGGTAATTATGACAATTTAAAATTATTCGATATTGATTTCAAAGACTATTTTACATTTTATTCTAATGGAAAGAAAAAATTTGTTTTTGGACATCCGGAATTGTTAAATCAAGAAATTGATAATGCTTTGGGTTATCATAAAAAACTCGCCTATTTACCTTTTAGTTAACAATGGATTTAATAGAAATATTTCTTAGCATCCAGGGAGAATCAACTTTTGCCGGCTTACCTTGTATTTTTATTAGATTAGCAAAATGCAATCTACGCTGTACTTATTGTGATTCAATCTATACTTTTGAGACAAAATTCCAACTTGAAATAAAGCAAATTATTCAAAAAATAAAAGAATTTTCACCTATAAAATTAGTTGAGATTACAGGTGGAGAACCTCTTTTACAAGAAAAAGTCTATGATCTTTTTGAAGCTTTACACAATGAAGACTACCGGATTTTACTCGAAACAAACGGTTCAATTGCTCTGGATAAAGTTCCCGAATATGTCCACAAAATTGTAGATATTAAAACTCCCGGCAGTGGTTATCCCGATTCATTTGCAGAAAAAAATATTGCTCTATTAGACAAAGAAAGAGATGAGATAAAATTTGTGATTACTTCCCGAGAAGATTACGAATTTTCACTAAAAAAAATTAAAAAATATTCTTTGAAAAATTACAAAGTTCTGTTCTCTCCGGTTACAAATTCTATTGAACCTAAAACTATAGTAGAATGGATATTAGAAGATAAATTAGCAGTAAGATTTCAATTACAATTACATAAATATATTTGGGATGCCGACACTGAAGGTGTTTAATTTTTGCATTTCTAATGATTGTGTTTAATATATTATAAATATGTTTGGAGGAAAAATAATGATTGAATTAAAATCAAATAATTTCGACGCAGAAATTGCCAATGGCGTAACCGTAGTGGATTTTTGGGCACCGTGGTGTGGACCTTGCAAAATGTTAACCCCTACAATAGAAGAACTTTCAACTGAAATGACAAATGTTAAATTTGCTAAATTGAATGTTGATGAAGCTCAAGACGTAGCGATAAATTATAGTGTGATGAGTATTCCAACTATCATCATTTTCAAAGACGGAAAAGCAATGGAAAGTACAATTGGGGTTTTACCAAAAGCAACAATTAAATCTAAAATTGAATCTGTTTTATAAATTTTAATTAGCCTCTAAAATGAGGCTTTTTTTATTCTATTGTTATATTCCCACTACTTTGTAAAGATTCCAAAAACAAATCTACTTCACCAATTTCTCTTTCAAATTTTAAATAAAACATAACATTTTCTGCATATTCTGTATTTTCAATAACAACTCCCATTTGATTTAATTTGTACTTCAATATTTCAGAATAATGATAAGATGTAGATATTTTTCTAAATTCATATTTTACCAATCTTTCGATTACAGCTATTTTTAAGGCAGAATCCACAGATTCTCCATAAGCTTCCATTAATCCGCGAATTCCTAATTTTATCCCGCCAAAATACCGAGTAACCACCACCACAATATTGGTTAAATCATACTTTTGTAATATTCTAAACATCGGTAAACCGGCAGTTCCGGAAGGTTCGCCATTATCTGAATAATGAAAAACATCGCCTTTCTCACCGATTCTGTACGTCCAACAATTATGATTTGCATTGTTATTTTCTTTAGAAATTTTGTTAATATATTCTTTAGCTTCATCAATATTTGTTACCGGTTTTACACTTGCAATAAATCTCGATCTTTTAATTTTTATTTCAGACTCAACTTCGTTTTTTATGATATTCATTGTATCCTCTTTAAGTTAAGCTATAAATTATTTCTTTGGAGAATTGTCAAATAGAAGTATTTAATATGGAAAATTAAGTAAATTGTTTTCTGTAAAAAAGAAATATTTCTTGATAAATTCATGACCGACTTTCAGATTACCACCAATTTTATTTATTGCTACAATCTTTATTATTAGCACTATCTGCCAAATGCAATGACGCCATTGTAATCTAACATCCCGGATAAACGCTTTTTC
>Ga0256842_1000975_pt1 | contig 24353 bp, 21 predicted proteins | sample 4559240metaG_FD_185973 | JGI IMG/M metagenome (GOLD analysis project Ga0256842, IMG submission 185973) | Hydrothermal vent microbial communities from Guaymas Basin, Mexico - 4559-240 | ecosystem: Environmental > Aquatic > Marine > Hydrothermal vents | place: Mexico: Guaymas Basin | collected... | reverse complement strand
ATAACTCAAGCAAGCTGCTTGATCTACAATTCCGTTCGTGTTTATCCGTGCTATCAGTGGATAAAATCTTATCTTTTTTGTCTTCCGGTTGGTTGTTATTTTTCCGAATAAAATAATAGATTCCCGTTTTCACGGGAATGACAATCATTTTTATTCAATTCATCAAGCATAAACTCTAAAAAACACTCTAAGTCCTAAAATTTACCCAAAAAAAACGGAGAATTACTTCTCCGTTTTAATAATCATCTGCTTAATGTTATTTCATTAAGAGCATTTTGTTTACTTTTACAGTGCTTTTTGTTTCTAATTTATAGAAATAAACACCGGAAGTAACAACTTGATTTCTATTGTTTTCGCCATTCCATCGAACAATATGTTTTCCGGTAGTAACTTTGTCATTAACTAAAGTTTTAACGAGTTGACCTTTAACATTATAGATATTCAATTTTACATTATTTTGAGCATCGTCTTTACTAATATTAAATGAGATAGTAGTTCCGGCACCACGTTCTGAAACAGAAGCAGTGAATGGATTTGGATAATTGTTATTCAAAACAGAGGATGTATTAACTTCGTTGTGATTTGAATTTCCAACAACATCTATTGAGCCGGCATAAGCGTCAATGCAGAAATTATAGTCATAAGTTGCAGGCAATGCAGTCCAGGAAGTTGTGTGATAAAAAGCACCTTTATTTGCTACTCTCGGACCGGCATCGTGGTAAGCTCTAGTAATGTCTGTACCTAATTTATGAATGTTATACCCAACATAATATGTCCCGTCGGTATCAATTGGTAAATATGTGTCAAAATTAACATCAACCCATTCTCCGGCAGTAAAATCTGTGAGTGGAACTTCCGCAACAAGAGTATTCTCGTTCCATAATTGAGCAACTAATTCGCAATCTTCAGGATTTAATGGAGCAATAAAACGAACTCTGTTAAGAATAGCACCGCCAAAGTCAGCAATATCATCACCGGAAATTTTAATAGCACAGCTAATGTCCAAAGGTAAGCTAAATGTATCAACCGGATCAGAATGGAAACCAAAATGAATAGGATATTCATAATGATTTAAAGAAAGAGAAATATTTTGATTTTCATAAGTTAAATTGAAAGTTTGTTCACCAAAATAATTTCCGGCAAGAGAAGCTTGAACATAATAAGTTCCGTCTAACAAACCGGGAAGAGTAAAATTACCATCAGCATCAGCGACAGTTGATCTTAATAATTGATAATTTTCACCATAAATATGAATCTGTGTATTTTCAACCGGAACATCAGCAGATACAGATCCTGAAATTTGAGAATAGTCGTTAAGATTAACAACGATAGTTGGAGAATTTTCATCAATAGTAACTTCTTGACTTACATAATAATAACCACCTTCAGGCAATTCTTTCTGAGCGGTCAATGTATAGGTTCCGGAATGACAGAAAGGAATTGTAAAAGAACCGTTATCATCAGATGTTGCTGTAAATTGACGAACGCCGTCTAAAGAAACTGAAGCACTTATATTAGTACCATCAACATTTGTATTTCCGTATAAAGTAAATGGAACGGTTCCACCTTCAATATTTACTACACCCGAACTTATTACATTAAATCCGGCAGGCATTCCGGCAGGTAATGTGTACCAACCGTCAGAACTTCCGGCCCATCCCATATTTAAATGATAAGTATCATCTCCGGTATTATAACCATCAGCAATAATAGCGTGACCATAAGGAGCACCTTGTTCGATAATCCCTAATTCTGCCGGTCTTCCGGCTAACATATCAGCGTTCAAAAGAGTATAGAAATTTGATGCTGAACCGTATTTATACATTGCAGTTGTATAATCAAATTTTTGCAGTAAAGCTGAGTAAACTTTTGATGTTTGAGTACCTGAACCATCAGAAGAGGAATATTGCATATCTGTAGAAACACCGCAGGCAAATGACATTGTCGCCATCATTTCATCAGTAAAAGGTGTCTCACCGGCAAAAGCGGCTCTAACATCATCAAGATAAGAATTTAAAGTTGGAAAATTGGGAAAATCGCAGGAATTCCAATCATTATCAATATGAATAATTGGATTAGTATAAGTTGAATTATAATCGTCAGAATTATTAAAACTAACATCGCCGATAAATCTGTGATAATACAAAATTTGAGCCATTGCAGTAGCTACACAACCGGTATAACTTCTACCATTGTCTTGCGGATCCATTGGGCAATATTGATTCCAAGGATATTGTTGATTCCATTGAGCATCAACCCAGCCACCTGTTGGAGAATATCCTTCCGGAGGATAAACACTTCTATCTCTGGAATTGAAAAAACTTTGGTCATCGGTTAAATAGTGATTCCACATATCATTAGCTTTGCTAACAGTTTCTGATTTCATTAATGAAAGAGCTTTATTTTGCAATTCCATATTTTTTTTCACAAACAAATAACCGTTATTTAAATCGGAATTATCTGTCGAAAAATTATTTCGGAAAGAATATCCGATAATTGGCATGATATCTGAATCATTTGAAACAAGAATAAAGCCTTGAGGATTCAAGTTAAAAAGATATGCTAAAACATTTCCTTTTTCATCATTAATTTCCGTTGTTTGTCCGATTGAAAAACTTGGATCATTATTCAATTTCAATTTTGTTTGTGCCACTTTTCGAGCATTTGATTGATTTTGTTTTATGGCAAAAAGATTAAAGGTTAAAAATATCGCCATTAAGAGAATGATTATTTTTCTCATTTTTCCTCCAAAAAATTATTTAAGCTATTTTTTTAAATTAGATTATTAAGTCAATATAAGAATTTAATAATACCATAATTCCAATTTGATTAGGCAGTTATAAATTTTTTTTTATAAGAAATCTTAAAAATTTAGGATCTTATCAGCCTCATACGTCCATCTGGCAAACTCATTCATATTACTCAACTGAACGCCATCGATTAATTTCATTTCATCAATTGCTCTAGCTTGCGAACAGCCTCCGCAAAGTTTAATTTCTCCACCTTTGTTTAAGATAGATTTAATCATTGATTCCAAATTGTAATATCCTTTAGGAATTTTTTGGTTTGGTAAAGCACAAAACACACTGTCAGCCAAAAGAAAGATATTCACTTTTACATCTTCGTGATTTTTTTGTAATGCCATTGCCATCCTAAAAGCATTATACGCTTTTTCTGTTCCGTAAGGTGCATCATTAACGACAATTAAAATTTTCATATCTTTATCCTTAATCATATATTTACATGTTTTTCTGTTATGTTTTTTTCATCAAATTTCAAAATTGTTGCTGATTTAATTTGCAATTGAGCTAATTTAATTAAGATTGGAACTTCTTGAACGGGACAATATTTTTGTTTTGAACGCAATACTAAAAGATGTTTATTTCCTATTAGAATGCTTTTTTCAGCGTTTTGCGATAAAATTTGAATTTCACCGTTTATATTTTCTGCATCCAATTTTTCACTAAACAATCCATACAATTCTTCAGGAGTTTTGGTAAATCCGGTTGTTAAATTCTCATCTTTAAAATCTTTAATTAATGTCTTAATTTTTTCCATATTCAAATCCTTTTGCCTATTATCTATTTGTTTTTTGAAAAATTTAGATTCTTAATCAAATAAAGAAGGCAGTTTTAATGTTAAAAGATATATTAAAGAAAATAGCCGAAATTCCAAATAACTTATTAAAGAAAATACTTTGAAAATTCATTGCCGATTCTAATAAAAAAATAAATATGTTGATTGTTTTTTCGTATTTAAGTTTTATGTTCTAAAAATAAGAAAATAGGAGGAATGATGAAAGTTACTTCATTTGAAAATATTACTCTTGAGGATGTCAACGTTGAAGGTGCAAAAAATGCTAAAATACGTTGGTTAATTGCTCAAAAAGATAAAGCCCCTAATTTTGCTTTGAGAATGTTTGAAGTCGAAGTTGGAGGATTTACACCTTTCCACAATCATCCTTGGGAACACGAATCATTTGTTTTAGAAGGAGAAGGAGAACTTGTTTTGGAAGATGACGTCAAACCGTTTAAAAAATGGGATGTAATTTACATTGACCCGAATATGAAACATCAATTTAGAAATACAGGAGATACTTTGATGAGATTTCTCTGTATTATTCCAATAGAAAATAAAACCGTTCCAAAAAAGAAAAGTATTAATCCTTTTGCTTCCGGAACTGCAAATAATTGTTAGGAATTTTTTATGAAAGATATTAATTTAGAGTTTTTCAAAAACTTAGTTGAATCTCACGGTGTATCCGGATTTGAACAAGAAATTCAAAAAATATATCGTAAATTCGTAAGTCCATATTCAGATAAAATAGAAACGGATATTCACGGAAATGTTTACGCAATTAAAAACGGAAAATCAGATTTCAAACTTATGATTTGCGGTCATGCTGACGAAGTTGGTTTAATGGTTAATTATATTACTGATAAAGGTTTTGTTTATTTCAAAGCAGTCGGTGGAATTGATCCGACAATTCTTCCCGGACAGCGAGTTGAGATTTTCCACAGAAATCAAAAAGTTCGTGGAATTATCGGTCGTAAAGCTGTTCACCTAATTTCTCCAACCGAAAGAAACAATGCTCCGAAAATTGCCGATTTGTGGATTGATATCGGAGCTAAATCAAAAGAAGATGCCGAAAAGAAAATTGCCATTGGAGATTACGTAACATTCTCACCGGGAATGGAAATTCTTAATGATGATATTATCGTATCAAAATCAACGGATAATAAAGTTGGAGTTTATATTGCCGCAATGGTTCTTAAAGAATTAAAAGATGAAAATATCGACATCAATCTTTTTTCAGTATCCGCAGTTCAGGAAGAAGTAGGCTTACGCGGTTCAACAACTTCCGCTTACAATATCAAACCGGATGCGGCAATTATTATTGATGTAACTCATGCAACCGATTATCCGGGAATTACCAAAAGTAAAGCCGGAGATATTTCATTAGGAAAAGGACCTGCAATTGCTATTGGAGCTTCAATCAATCCAAGAATTTATGATATTTTAATCGAAACTTGCGAAAAAAATAAAATCGACTTTCAGATAGAGCCAACTCCTTCTCGAAGTGGAACCGATACTGATGCTATCCAAATATCCAGAGGCGGTGTTGCAACAGGACTATTAAGTATTCCTAACAGATATATGCATACTCCCGGAGAAGTTATTTCTTTAAAAGATGTTGATGATACTGTAAAATTGTTGGTTAATTTTGTAAAAAATCTCAAAGCTGACGTTAATTTAATTCCATAAAAAAATTGGTAGAGACGTTTACTTATACGCCTCTACCTTTTACTTTTTAGTTACTTCAATAAAAGACACTTCTTAACATCTTCCGTTTTACCATTGATATTTAATTTGTAAAAATAAACTCCGGAACTTACAGCTTCATTTTTATCGCTCAACCCATTCCAAGTAAGATTGTATTTTCCTTTTGAATATTTTTCATTGGTAAGTGTTTTAACTTTTTGACCTTTAATATTGTATATATTCAATTTAACTTCTGCTGCAATCGGTATTGTAAAAGAAATTGTAGTCAGGGGGTTAAAAGGATTCGGATAATTCGATAATTCATAATCGGAATGTTCTGCAACCTCATTATTATTTCCAACTAAAGATGTAAAATCTACTTTTTGAATATAATGATCTCTCAAATAATCACCTTCATCATATTGATACCCGGTATTAAATTCCAAATACGCAAAGTTATCATCAAATTTAATTGAGTTGAGACGTTCAACATCTTCTCTCTCTGTTATAGGTACCGGAGTATCGAAAATAAAATGATTCTCAATTTTGTTGTAAACCAAATAGGATATCGGTGCATCATTTCCGGAAAGATGATTAACATTGAAAAAAATCAAATAATTTCCTTTGATATAAGGAGAAACGGAGCCAAAAGAAGAACCTGAGTAATTAAAACTTTTTTCGGCAATATAATTTTTATCATAATCAAAATAATTTACATTTAATGTATGCTGAAAATCTACATCGGTCAGATAAAATCCTGATTCGTCAAACATCGGCGGATAAACAGACCCATGAGTATAAGTCATTGGTTCATCCCAAACTTTTGTCCCATTATGGAAATAGTACAAATTTGATTCACTGTCTGATTCACCGGTTGCATATATAAAGAAATCGTTATCGTCACCTAAAACAGTTATATAAGGACTATTGTTTGCAATTGTAAAATCATGTTCAATAGAACCGTCTTCATTTATCTCTAAACAATGAATAATATCATTTGATTGATAAATTAGATTTTTGCCTTTAAACAAAAATCGTCTGTAAAAAATATTAGGTGAATAATCAATATTTATTTCAACCGGATTATCCCAAACCAATCCGTCATTATTGAAATAATTAAGCTCAATTACCTTGCCGTCTGAGTTTTCCTGTGCGGTTATGGTATAAAGCAGATATCCCGAATAAAAATCTTTTATTCCCGTGTAAAAATGATATTCATTTGAAAGAGTAAGTTGAATAGGATTTTGCCAAGCAAGATTCCCGAAAAAATCATATCGTTGTATTGAAGCGGTATTTTCTTCATTATTTGTTTGAAAACAAAATAATGAATTGTCTGAAACATAGAATCTGTCATTAGTTTCTAAAATTATCGAGCCGTTTTCGTCATATTGAGGTTGACCATAATGATCATAAGATTGTTTCATAATTGCCCGATGATTTCCGGAATACCAAAAAGCTGAAATCCCATTCGGATAATTGGCTAAGGTTGGCATAATATCATCAACTTCAATATCTTTAATATAAGTAATAACCGATGAGGATTCATCACACCTAAATGTAACAATTTTTGACTCCGGCATTAGCTTGATTCCAACCATTGTATAACCGTTTCCAAGATAAAATTTATCAGGCATAAAGAAACCACTTCCTAAATAATCAAAATTGAAATTAATAGGATCGCTAATTCCGGAATCATTTAGTTGGATGATAGAATTCTTATTATGAAAATCTTCTACCCACGAAACACTGATAAAATCTGCATCTTGATCAAAATATTGAATATCGGGAGAATTAGCTGAAACGGTAAAATCATATTCCGATAAGAAAGAACCGCTATAATCAATCAAGAGTACTTTCTTTTGAGAGTTATTTTCTCCCAAACAATAGAAATGTCCGTTGTTGTTGAAAAGATGCTCATACATGTAACCGTCAAGAGTATGTAAACTAAAGGGATTATCGCCGGAAAGAGAATTCCCGTCTAAATCAAATGTCCACATTTTTAACTCATTATCATTTGTATCATTAAAAACATAATAAAAATTATCGTTCATTAATTTTGCATCTCCGTGAAAAGTAACTTCATAATTATTAGAAAGATATATCAAATTACCGTTTTCATCAAAACTCATGAAATATATCGTGCTTCCAATTTTTACGATAACCGACAATTGATTATTTATAAATTTATATGAGATCACCTTGCTTAATCCTGTTTGAACGGGAAGATTTACTAATAATTTATTATTCCAAATAACTTCGCCTTGACTGCTCAAATATGAACCACATAGATATTTAGAATTATCAATATTTTTTATTTTAAGACACATAATCCCGCCATTTTCGGGTGTGGAAAAATTATAATTATAACCATCGACCGAATTATTCCACAAAATCGTTCCGGAATCGTCAACTTTATATATGACCAAATTAGAATAATCATAGTAAACAATGAAATTATCGCCGTTTTCGGAATGAATAATCTTCGGTTCAGAGGTTGAATGATATTGCTCTGAAATTGTAATAGGTTCTTGCCAGATTGGATTACCTGTAGAATCGGTTTTTAGCAATTCAATCTTCCAAACTCCACTATCGGCTTCTAACCAAGTTAAAAATAAATTGTTTTCAGAAATTCTTGCCGAATGGATACGGTTAATATAATTTCCTTCATATAATGGAACTCCATTCCCCCAACTGACATCTGCAAATAAAATTGTTGAGATAACAACAATAAGTGCCAGTAGAATAACTTTTTTCACTTTTCCACTCCTTCTTTTTCTACAATTGAATTATATTTCTATTTTGACTTTTTATTTAATATATCAATCTTTAACATACTTTTTATGAGAAATAAATTTGTTTGGTAACCTTACAATATTTTCCGAATTAGAAACAATCTTTTGAAGAGAATTACTTTGCATCCCAATTTCTTTTTTAAAATAATCATTAAAATCACTTCGTGAAATAGCTTTACCAATTTCAAACAGATAATCTTCAACAATTTCAGAAAGTGGTTTTATGATAATATCATTTTTTTTCAAGAATACCGCCGGATAGTACGGAAAAGCAAGAGTATCGCTTTTATATTCTCTTAATGAAGTATATAACGCCGTAGGATAAGGAAGATTATTTTTTACAAATTTCCCCTTTTTCCTATAAAAAAAACCTGTGATACAAACTACCGGTAACCCGGAAATCAATTTTTCTTCTAATTGTTTGTGAACATTTTCAATAAAATCAATTGGAACTTTAATATTAGCTCTATGAATATAGATACCTCTTCCCCATAAAAGAGCATTTGGATCTCTGTTTAGAATACTTAGAAATCGATGTTTGTTAATTTCTTCGTCAATTTTTGATTCCGTTATTTTTTTTAACTCGGTAAAATAAATTGATTTCCCGTAATTTTTTAGTATCTCAGCAATTTCATCGGATAATGTTTTATTTTCTTTCAACCAAAAGCTATAATTATGAATATATTCATTATCATAAGTAATCGGAAATTTGTCTGTATTTTTAGAATCAATTATGTGTTGAATATATGAAAAATCGAACGATTTATTGTTCTCATAGTGGGGGCATTTTAGATTTTCGCAACGATTTTTTAGATAATTCAACACTTCTGTTTTAGAAATAGTTTCATGTTTATTTATCAAATCTATTAGAAACGAATAAATCTTATCACAATGATTACATCTATTGTCTTTCAATCCAATAAAGTCAAATTCTTGATCAATTTCATATTTATCATATATAGATAAAAACATAGCTAACGAATGAGATGGAAGTGCTTTCTCCCAATGAAGCAGTTGATTTATTTCCGGAGATACTGTGTTAAAAGAGGCAAATCCAATATATCGTTCAAGTACTGAATTAACGATTTTCCAAAAAGGTTCAAGTTTGGATTCAATTTCTTTTGTTCTTAATTTTCGAACAATTGTTAAGATTATTTGTCTGACTCTTTCTCTTGTTAACCCACATTTCTGCCCTACTGCTTGCAAACTATTAATGCGGGATTGAGATAATCCTAATCTGATTTTTATAATATCGAGATGTCTTGTTTTCAATGGAATTAAAGAATTTATCATTGAATCGAAATCAACCCAATGTCCACTAACATCTTCATCGCTAAATAATATGTATTCTCTAAAAGAATTCTGCAAATCAGCAATAGTTGCTTTGCCACAGTTCTTAATTTTAATTAATTCGTCCGGTGTATAAAAAAGACATTCCCCAATCGTATCTATTTTAAATATTTGAAGAACATGTTCAGTTCTTATTTTTAACAACAAAGTCGATATTTTGTGATCCCATTTAAGAGAATTATCTAAAATAAAATCTTGTTTATGTCTTTTAATATTAGAATAAAGAGGTAAAAAATTTAGGTTTTCTGCTGTTATTTTCAAAGGGTATTTAATATCTATAATTTCTTTATCTTCATTATCATTAGTTGTTAAAGACGGAGAAATTTTCTTATATTCATTATATCTTTCTTTTATTTTTTCTACTCTAAGTTCGCCAATTCTTGTTGACGTAAACAATAACGAAAAATCAAAATCTTCTAACTCGCTAACTAATTGAATGTTATTTTTTCTGCAATAATCTACAAATTTTTTATATTTACTCTCACTAAACCATTCGTCTATTCTATATTTCATATTTTTATCTCTTGTAAATTTTGTTATAAACAATATTATATTTGAGTACCGGTTAAAGCGATTGTACTCATCTTTATTGACTTTCAACTTATTTTTTAAAATTCAATCTAGCTTATTTTTCATTATGTTAAATCAAAGCCGTAATTATATAAAGAACGAATCTACAAACTAAATAATTCAATTATCAATAAAGAAAACTATCTAAAAATATGCAAGAAGTTTTTTTATCTACGCAAAAATTTTTCTTATTCATCATTTGCATAGCATTTTAAATGGCATATTATTCCATAACAGAAAATAATTATTTTCAATTTATCAGTATCATATATCCTCAATAAATATCATTTTCTCAACATAATTTTTACAGATATTACAATTATCAGGCTGTCTTTTTTTAGCTTGAACCAGTACCGATTAATAAATTTTCTGAGAGTTGTTTAGATATATTTGGTTTTGATAAATGCCGGAAGAATCACCATACAGTTTTTTCTTTAACTTGAATACCGGTTGCAACCTTACCAATTTTTTATAATTTTAAAAAAATGTTAGATCGTATTTCATAAAAAAAAGAGACGCTTAATTGCGTCTCCTTTCTCTTATTCATTTTCAATCGTAAAACCGTTATTTCGATAATCGACTTTAACAATGCTATTAGGTATAATTTCGCCTTTAATCATTTTCAAAGCAAGATTATTCTCAATCTCTTTTTGAATAACTCTTTGCAAAGGTCTTGCTCCAAAATGCGGATCAAAGCCAATCTCTGCAATTTTATCAATAGCATTATCGGAAACTTCAAGCTTAATTTGCTTTTCAGCCAATGTTTTCTTCAAACCTTTCAATTTGATTTTTACGATTTCCTTAATTTGATCTTTCTCCAAACGATGGAACATTACAATGTCATCAAGTCGATTGATAAATTCCGGTCGGAAATGTTGTTTTAGCATGTCCATAATCGAATCTCTAAGTTCATTTTCATTATTGCCATCCCACTGATAAATTAATTGAGAAGCAATATTTGATGTCATTATAATAACCGTATTTTTAAAATCAACTGTACGACCTTTTCCATCGGTTAATCGTCCTTCATCAAAAATCTGCAAAAAGATATTAAATACATCTCGATGAGCTTTTTCAATTTCATCCAACAAAATCACACTGTAAGGTCGCCTTCGGACAGCTTCGGTCAAATAACCGCCTTGTTCATATCCGACATATCCCGGAGGAGCACCAATTAATCTTGCGACTGAATGTTTTTCCATAAATTCAGACATATCAATTCTAATGATAGCTTTTTCCGAATCAAACATGAAATTTGCCAAGGATTTTGCCAATTCCGTTTTACCAACCCCGGTTGGACCTAAAAATAAGAAAGAACCGATTGGTTTATCCATATTTGAAATCCCGCTCCGCGATCTGCGAATTGCATTTGAAACAGCATTAATACCTTCTTTTTGTCCAATAACTCGTTCAGCCAATTTTTCTTCCATTTTTGCTAATTTCATCATTTCACTTTGAAGTAATTTTGAAACCGGAATCCCTGACCAACGAGAAACTGTTTCCGCAACCATTTCCTCAGTAATTTTTTCTTTTAACATTTGTTCGTTTTCCGGAACACTTTGCATTTTTTCTTTTAACTTATCTATTTCTTTTTGTTTCGTTGGCAAAGTCCCATAAGTTAACTCAGCTACTTTTGAATAATCACCTTTCCTTTCTGCAATTTCTGCATCCGATTTGATTTTTTCAATTTCCTCAGAAAGTTTTTTGATTGAGTTAATCAAGTTTTTTTCATATTCCCATTTGATTTTCAAAGTAGATTGTTTTTCTTGATAATCAGCAATTTCTTTCTTAATATCTTTTAATCTCTGTTTTGAAATAGGATCTTTTTCCTTTTTTAGAGAAATTTCTTCAATCTTTAACTGACGAATTTTCCTTTCAACTTCATCTAATTCTTCCGGCATTGAGTCAATTTGAGTTTTTAAGTGAGCACAAGTTTCATCTACCAAATCAATAGCTTTATCTGGTAAAAATCTATCCGAAATATATCTATTTGACATCACAGCTGCAGCAACCAAAGCGTTATCGGCTATTTGTACTCCATGGTGAATTTCATATTTATCTTTTAGACCTCTCAAAATAGAGACAGTATCTTCAACAGTTGGTTCCATCACATATACCGGTTGGAAACGTCTTGTTAGAGCAGCATCTTTTTCAATATATTTACGATATTCATCCAAAGTCGTTGCACCAATACAATGTAAATCACCTCTTGCTAATGCCGGTTTTAACATATTGGAAGCATCAACAGATCCTTCAGCAGCACCCGCACCTACAACAGTATGCAATTCATCGATAAAAAGGATTATTTTACCTTCAGATTTTTCAACTTCTTTTAAAACGGTTTTTAGCCTATCCTCAAATTCGCCTCTAAATTTTGCACCTGCCAAAAGAGAACTTATGCTTAATTCCAGAAGATCTTTATTTTTCAAATTTTCAGGTACGTCATTTGCAACGATTCTACGAGCCAAACCTTCTACAATTGCGGTTTTACCAACACCGGGTTCTCCAATTAAGACCGGGTTGTTTTTTCGCCTTCGAGACAGAATTTCTATGGTTCGTCTAATTTCGTCATCTCGACCAATAACCGGATCTAATTTTTCCTGTCGTGCCATTTTTGTAAGATTTCTGGCATATTTTTCCAAAGCCATATATTTACTTTCCGGATCTTGATCAGTAACTCTTTGATTTCCACGAACATCTTTTAGAGCTTTTAGAATTCGATCGTAGGTAAGTCCGTGATTTTTCAAAATTTTTGCACTTATATCTTTGGATAGAATAATTGCCAAAATTATATGTTCCACACTAATAAAATCATCATTTAATTTATTTGATTCTTTTTCTGCTTTTTGGAATATATCCGAGAGTTGTCGAGAAAGATATACTTGATTTATACCGGATATTTTTGGCAATGTGTTTATTTCTTTATTAATATCATTTTTCAAATTATCTACATTGATTTCAAGTTTTTGCAATATAGATTTCATAACGCCGTCGTGTTGCTTCACAGCTTCCAATAAAATATGGATAGGTAATATTTCTTGATGTCCATTCTCACTAGCTAAAGCTTGAGCACTTTCTATTATTTCTTGCGACTTGATTGTAAATCGATTAAAATTCATAATTCCTCCTGTCTGTAATGATTTTATAAATATGATAAAACGAAAAGATTAAAAGGCAAATTATTTTTAGCAGTCTAACATATATTCTGCTAATTTCATTTTTTTTGAAAGATATTTGACATCAATGCGTTAATAATTTAAATAGTTATCGAGGTGAAATTATGAAAAGAAATTTATTAATAGTAGTTATGATTTTGAGTAGCACAATCATTTTTTCTCAAAACATTCCAAATATGTTTAATTCCGGTTATAGTTTAAGCAATCTTGGAAGTTTAAGTTTTAAAAAACCCGACAATTTACACATTTCGAATTCAGCATCATTTTCTTCTACTTTCAATTCTTCATCAAAAAAAAGCAGTTATCTTTCCAACTATTCAACTAATTTTCTCTATGATGTAAATCCTAAATTAAAATTAAATCTAAAACTTAATTTTGCTAATTTTGGAACTGCAAATTATAATAGTAATTTTGAATTTTCGGGAAACAATGACAACACGTCAAAAGTTTTACCTGAATTTAGCTTAGATTACAAACCATTTGAAAACACCAGCATCCATATTGAATTCAGACAAAATATAGGTAATTCTCCTTTCTCAAGGTCTTTTTCTAATTTTGACAGGAGATATGGTTGGTAATTATTTCACCTGAAGTTTTTTTTTCAACTTTTGTGATTGTTCTTGGAGCAATTTTCGGAAGTTTTTTTAATGTTTGTATTTATCGAATTCCCAACCATTTATCAATAATGTGGCCGGCATCTCATTGTCCGGTCTGCAATACACCTTTGAAACCGTGGAACAACATCCCGATTTTGAGTTATCTTTTTCAAAGAGGAAAGTGTTCGTTTTGTGGAGCTAAAATCCATTGGCATTATGTTATAGTTGAGGTAATTACCCCCATAGTTTTTTTTCTTATATTTTACAAATCTGATTTTAAATTCACTTTATTTTTTGCTAAAAATATCTTTTTCTTTTCAATAGCAATTATTTTATTTTTCATTGATTCATTTCACAAAATCCTCCCCGATATTCTTACAATTCCGTTAATATTCATAGGATTCATCTTTACATTTTTCGCTAAAGACATTTCAATAATAAATTCTTTATTAAGTTCTATCATTGTTTTTGCTATTTTATATTTAATTTCGTACATCTACTATAAATCAACAAATAAAATCGGTTTAGGTGGTGGTGACATCAAATTATTTTCAGCCATCGGAGCCTTTTTTGGATTTCAAGGCGTTGTTTTTATTTTATTTTTCAGTTCAGTTTTGGCTGTTTTTTGGTATGTTTTCTCAAAAATGAAACGCGAAGATCAATTGCCTTTTGGACCTTTTATTATATTTGCCGCTTTTTTATTCTTTCTATTTGGAAACAATATTATCCAATCTTACTTAAATCTTTTTCTTTAAATTTGGAGGAGAAAATGAAAAAAATAATTCTACTAATCATCACAATTATTGCAACTTTTAATTTATTTTCTATGGTTGCCGATGATACTAAAGAACCGCAAGTTTCATTCATTAAAGGCAATCTTAGACAAGTTCATCATCAATGGATATTAAATGATAAATATGAGCTCAAATTTACATTTTCCGTGGAAACATTAAGAGATCATAAAATTGCTATTCAAGAAGCAGACGACGTTTTAGTTTATGGAATTGTTTATGACACTCAAATTCTTGTTTATTCTTTAAAAATAAATGGGAAACTTTATCAAATATTGGATAAAAACGGTAAATCAAAGCTTAATTTTCAAATCAAAACAAAAAAATAATCTTAGAAAGACTTTGCGGTTTTAATTCCTTTTTCCATATCGACGGTTTGTAAAATTATTGCACCTGTTACAAAAAATAAAATAACCGCGAGAATTGCCCAACGCTGGGAACCGGTTAAATAAGCAATATATCCGTAAATTAAAGGTCCAAATATTGATGAAAATTTCCCGGTAAAGGAATAAAATCCAAAAAATTCTGTCATTTTTGAAGTCGGTGTTAAAGTTGCCAAAATCGTTCTGGTTATAGACTGACTTGATCCAATTGCAATTCCAGCCACCAAACCGACAAAATAATAAAATTCCTTATTAGGACAGAAAAATGCCAAAATTACAACTCCGATCCAAATTAACAAAGTTATTGATAAAGAAAGCTTTCCACCAATTTTATCAAAAATAAAACCAAAAATAGCAGCACCAAAAATTGAAGTAATTTGAGCAATAATGAAATACCAAATTAGTTCTTTTGAACTCATCTGAAACATTGTCGCCCCATAAATAGAGGCAAAACTAATTACAATAACAATTCCGTCATTAATAATGAAATAACTGATAAAAAATTTAAGAAGTTCTTTAAATTGCATAATATTTTGATATGAGTATTTTATTCTTTTGTAGGCAGTTAAAAAATAATTATCGGATCTCTGCCCATGTTCTTTTTCTTTCAAGAAATAGAAAGTAATCAAAGCAAACAAGCCATAAAATAATCCCACAACCGGAAAAACCAATCTGATATTTATTTTCAAAACAAATAATGAAATTATTAAGGAAACTAATCCGCCAACATATCCGAATGCCCAACCAAAGCCTGAAATTTTTCCAATAGTTTTATTTGTTGATATTTCCGGTAGAAATGCATTATAAAAAACGTTGCTACTATTAAATCCAAAATTAGCAATAATAAAGAGAATCATTCCTATTGCTACATCACCGGGTTTTACAAAATACATTAATACTGTGAAAACAACGCTCAAATAACAGAATCCTGCCAAAAATTTCTTTTTTGTATGAGAATAATCAGCTACCGCTCCAAAGATTGGTGAACCGATTGCAACCAAAAGCATCGAAATAGAAACAGCAATCCCCCACAGTTTTGTTCCTTTTTCCCCGGCACCAACAACAACATTCTTAAAATAAACAGAATAAATAACCGTTACAATGATTGTCGTAAAAGATGAATTTGCGAAATCATACATTATCCAACCAAAAATATTTTTTTTATCTTGAGTCATTTTAATTCTAGGTTTTCACGATTTTTAGGAAGGTTTTCTAATTTTGGCGAAGCAATAAATATTTGGTGGTTATCATTTAAAAGTTTCAATAAACTGGTAGTTCTTCTATTATCCAATTCTCCAATAACATCATCAAATATAAGCACAGGATAGATTTTCTTTTCCGTCAGAACAGTTGCTTGAGATAATCTTAAAGCAATAGCCAGCGACCGCATTTGTCCTTGAGAAGCAAACATTTTTGAATTTTTATCATCAATATTAATTATGTAATCATCTAATTGCGGACCAATCAAGGTACGCTTATAAATAATTTCTTGTTGGGATATTTTTGATAATTCTTCTTTAAATGATTTTTCATAAGTTCCAGCAATATTTAAACCGGAAAAATATTTAATTTCAGCCTTTTCCTTAAAATCACTAATTTCAGAATATTTTGTCTGAAAGATACTATTAAAATCCTTAAGATAATCAATCCTAAATTTATATAATTTCGCCGAATTAACCATCAGCTGATTATCCCAAGAAGATTTTTCCGCTTCGGAATAAGATGATTTGAAAAGAAAATTTCTTTGTTTGATAATTTTTTTTTGTCTATTAAGAATAGAAAGATATTCAGGATAAAGTTGAGCAATCGCTTTATCAAAAAATAGCCGTCGATTTGAAGGAGTCCCTGAAATAATATTAATATCTGAAGGTGAAAAAAAAATAACCTTAAATTTCCCATATAAATCAGTAAGCTTTTTCAAAAGTTGGCCATTTATTTTAACAATTTTCTTTTTTTTCCTATTGTAGCCAATTTCAAAAGTATAATCTAATTTATTGATCACAATTTCGGAAGTTATTCTAAAATAATCTTTCTCAAAATTAATTATATCGATATCGGATTTCGTACGAAAAGACTTGCCGGTTGAGAAATAAAAAATAGCTTCAAGAAGATTGGTTTTACCAACCCCGTTAAAGCCATAAATATTAAGACCATTGTCGGAAAATGAAAGAGACAAATCGTCCAGATTTCTATAATTTTTTAATGATATACTTTTTATTTTCAAGTTAAGCTTTATTCAAAGGCATCAAAAGAAATCTTGAATTAAAATTTTCACTTTCTGTTTTATTAAATAGTAATACAGGTGTTTTGCTTTTTTTAAATTTAAAAATAACTTCCTCACTATACATCACATTTAATACTTGTAAAAGATATTTATAGTTAAAAGCAATTATTAAATCATCACCTTCATAAGTTATATTTGTGATATCTTCTTTAGCTTCGCCCTGTTCTCTACTTTTAGTAAATATTTTCAAAGTATCTTTCGAGATTTCAAATCTCATACTAAAGATTTCATAAGAAGCCATTAAAGAGACTCTTTTTACGGCATTAATTAATTCTGCTCTATTTATTACTAAAGTTTTATCATGGTCAATTGGAATGGCACGATTATAATCAGGATAAACTCCTGTAAGAAGGTGTGAGAAAATAGTATAATTTTTATAATGAAACATAACTCGTTTATCTTCTAAAATCGCATCTAATTGATCATCATCATCAGAGATAATTTTTATTAAAAAACTCAATGTTTTAGTTGCTAAAATATAGCTTTTGGTTTCTTCAATACCATTTTCATGAATAAAAGTAGCTTCAGCAATTTTTTTACCATCGGTGGCTGCCATTATTTGTTTGTCCGGGTTAATCGTCCAAGAAACACCATTAAATACTGCTCGTTTCGTATCAGTTGCAACAGCAAACTCAACGAGAGAAATCATTTTTTTTATTTGAGCAGCGGGAAAAACATTTGAATTAGTTAGATCTAATTTTGGTATTAAAGGAAATTGGGAATGGTCAGAGACAATAAGATTGAAATTTGATTTTAAACATTCTATTCGTAAAAATTCATTATCGGTAAAAATATCTATTTCTTTGTCAGGCAAAGAATTGATAATTTCAGTGAAATTTTTTGCTGAAACCGCAACAGTTCCACTTTCCAAAACATTCGCACTTATTTCCACAGAAACAGACATCGACAAATCAGTAGTTGTGATATCAATTATACTTTCTTCTTCTTTAGCCACAATTAAAAAGTTAGTCAAAAGTGGCATAACATTTTTAGAAGGTACAACGGTAATTAAAGGTTGTATATAGCTTAGCAACTCATCTTTCATTATTTTAATTTTCATTTTAAATCCTCTTTTTGCATTAATAAAAAAGCAAGAATATTTTTTCTACTCTTGCTTTTTTGTCAAAAGAAAAATCTTATCTTACCGCATCTTTTAATTTCTTACCTGCTTTAAAAGTCGGTACGTCTCTAGCTGAGATGTCAATAATTTCTCCTGTTTTTGGATTTTTACCTTTTCTTGCATTCCTATGACTAACTGAAAAGGCACCAAAACCTACTAAAGATACTTTACCTTTATTTTCTAATTCAAGAGTAACAGTATCGATAAAAGCAGTTAAAGCTAAACCAGCTTCTTTTTTTGTGATGTTTGCACGTTCGGCAATTTTTGAAATAAGTTCTTCACGATTCATTTTTAAACCTCCAATTTCATAATATGTAAATTTTCAAAAGAAATGAAACCTTGTCAACAAAAAAAAATTCTAATGTAAATTATATGTACCGAAACTACTCCGAACTTGATATCACTGACTTATTTAAGAAATAATTTAATAGCTGTTTTTACATAATAGAAATGACATTTTGTTCTACATTAAAGATCTGAGGCAATTCATAACTACTTCATATATTGTTAGTTAGGAATCAATATTGATAAAGAAGGACAAGCAATAAAAAAACACGTCCCTAATTTTAAATATAGCAACGTGCTTAATATTAACTTTAACTAAAAAAATTAAATTATTTTTAATTTTTTCCCAATTTTTTTAAATTTATCCAAAGCTTCTTCAAGTTGACTTCTTGTATGTGTTGCCATAAAACTGGTTCTAATCAGAGTATCAGTTGGAGGAACTGCAGGCGGAACAACAGGATTAATAAAAACACCTTCTTCAGAAAGCATTTTCCACATCTTAAAAGCTATCATCATTTCTCCAACATGTAATGGTATTATTGGTGTAACAGAGTTCCCAATATCATATCCCATACTTTTAAAACCTTCAGCCATAAAATGAGTATTTTCCCATAATTTTTCGATTCTTTCCGGTTCCTCTTCCATAATTTTTAATGCTTCCAAAACACTCGCAGCCGACGCTGGCGGTAAAGATGCACTAAAGATTAAAGGTCTGGAATTATGTTTCAAATAGTCTATGGTATTTTTATCTGCTGCCAAAAATCCACCAACAGAAGCTAAGGATTTGCTAAATGTTCCCATAATTATAGAAGTATCATCAACCGCATCAAAATATTTAGCTGCCCCTGCTCCATCTTTACTTAAAACTCCGAGAGAATGGGCTTCATCTATCATCAAATTAGCATTATATTTTTTTATTACTTCCAAAATTCCGGGTACATCCGCAATATCACCTTCCATACTAAAAATCCCATCAACAACAACTAATGTATTTTTCCCTTCTGTCCTTTTCAAAGCATTTTCAAGACTTGCCATATCGTTATGATTGTATCGCAACATTTTACCGTATGACATCTTACAGCCGTCAATTATTGAAGCATGATCATATTTATCAGTAACAATATATTCATTTTTAGCAACCATTGCAGAAATCGCACCCAAGTTAGATTGGTATCCGGTAGCAAAAGCGAGTGCTCCATCTTTCCCAACTAATTTAGCCAGTTTAGCTTCTAATTCTATATGAATATCAATCGTTCCATTCAAAAATCTTGAGCCGGCACAACCTGTTCCATATTTTTTGGTTGCATTTATCGCAGCTTCTTTTACTCTCGGATGATTTGTAAGTCCTAAATAGCTGTTTGAACCCATCATCAGCATTTTTTTACCGTTTACCATAACTTCCGTATCCTGTTCGGAAGTTATTACCCTAAAATATGGATAATAGCCTAATTTTCTAATATTTTCAGCATCATCAAATTTAGCACATTTGTCAAGAATACTCATTATTACCTCTTTTAAATTATTTCAAAATCTTTTAAATTTTTATATAAAACTATCATTATTTCTTTCACTAAAAAAACTATTGGAACCGATAAAAACATTCCAAGCACACCCCACGCATATCCACCCGCAATTACTGTCAACATAATTATTAAAGGATGCATTTCAGTATTTTTCCCTATTACTATTGGATAAACAATATTATTATCTATCGCCTGAACCAAATACAATCCAATAATAGCATAAACAGCAATAGACATTGGTTGAGAATTAATTATCACCGATACGATGGCTAAAATCACACCTATTGAAGGACCAAAATATGGGATAGCATTAGCAAAACCGGCAATAATTCCAATTAATAAAGCATAAGGGACACCAACAATCACCAAAGCAATTGAGGATAACACAGAAACTATTGAAATCTCAATCATTAATGCTCTTAAATAAGTTCCGGCAACATTATCTAATTTTCTCATAAGCAGAACGGTTAACTCAAAATATTTATTAGGAACAAAAGCAAAAAAAGCTTTCATAAATTTTTCTTTATCATTAAGAATAAAAAATCCTACGATAGGAATAGTAACTAACAATGCAACAATACTTACTAAATTTTTAACAAAATCGAATAATATCGAGGGTAAATTATGCACTTGATCCAAAATTTTTGAACCAAAATTTGCCAGATCCTTTTGAAATGTTAGAAAAGGAAATTTAGCTTGAAGCGAGTTAAAAAAATCAGTAACTTTATCGATATAAGGAATTTTTTGTTGTATAGAATCAATATTTTTTACATAGACAGAAATAGTATTAACCAACTCGTTTGCTTGTTTGATCAATGGTGGAATAACAAAAAGAGCAATACCAATTATTATACCAATGATGAAAAAATATACAATTCCGATACCAATTATTCTTGGCACGTGAGCTTTTTCAAGGGAAAAAACAATGGGATTTAATAAATACGCAAAAAACAGCGAAGACAATACATAAGCAAAAATAGATTGATAAAAAATAATTCCCAAAATAAATAATGAAATTATTAAAAAATAAAAAGCAACTCTGGGGTAATTAATTTTGGATGTATCTATCATTTGACATTTTATCCTTAAGTTTAGATTCGCATTCTTTAAGTCGCTCATTTGATTTGATTATATCTTTACTCATATTCTGTCCCAAAGCATAAAGAATTTTCACCCCAATTTTAGGAAAAGTATCTACAAAATGTTTAAACTCATCTTTAGAAACAGCATATAATTCCGTGTCGGTTTTAGACACAACACTTGCACTCCGTTTAGTATCAATATACATTCCTAACTCACCGAAAAACGAATATGGTTCCAATTCGGAAATAACTATTGACTTTTCATTATTGAGAAGAATCTGAACAGTGCCTTTCATCAGAAAATATAAAACAACATTCGGATAATCTTTCTTAAAAATTATCTCACCTTTTTTAAAATTTCTTTTATAAATCATTCTGTTAAAAAGACCTAATTCTCGTGGTTTTAGCTTTTTTAAAAATGGTACGTCAACCAATCTTTCATCATAAATAAATTTCTTTTTGTTAAATAGCTTTTTAAAAACATTCATTATTCCTTCCTTAAAGATTATTCCAACCGGATTTTCCAATTAAGGGAACAAAAAGACATTCGGATAAAACCTCTTTTTGATAGCCATCTTCTTTTTTGGTAATCAAGTTTAGGACTTGTTTATCTAATTCTCCGGACGGAATTATCATTTTTCCGCCAATTTTCAGTTGTGAAATTAATGGTTCCGGAATTCCCGGAGATCCCGCTGAAACAATAATTTTATCAAATTCTTCACAAATAGGATAAGCATCTATCCAGCCTTTTGAACCGTCACCAATTTTGAAATAGATATTTTTCTTTTCAATTTTTTTTAGAATTTTTCTCGCTTTCCAAGCTAAACTTTTTATTCTTTCAACCGTGTAAACTTCTTTAACCAATGAAGAAATTAATGCTGTTTGGTAACCGGAACCGGTACCTATTTCCAAAACAAGATCATTATCATTTAATTCTAAAACTTGCATCATATAAGCAACGATAAACGGTTGAGAAATAGTTTGACCTTCACCAATATTTAAAGCTTGATCAAGATAAGATAATCTCTTAAATTCTTCAGGAACGAACAAATCCCTTTCCTCATTTGAAAATGCTGCCAAAACTTTTTCATCATTTATACCTTTTTTTCTAAGGTTCTCAACTAATATTATCCTTTGATCATCAAATCTCATATATCCACCTAAGTTAATGATATTTTTTGCGTAAACTTTTCCAGAGTATTTTTACTATTAAAATCCGGTTTTATTGGTGTAATTGAGACAAATCCGTTATTTACAGCAGAATAATCGGAACCTGCCAATATTTTCCATTCCGGAGCAGAACCTCCAATCCAATATATTTTTTTCCCAAAAGGATCTTCCTGTTCAACCACAAAATCATTATAAATTCGATGTCCCAAAAACGTACTTTTTACACCTTTTATTTTCTCAAATTCCACATTAGGAACATTGATATTTAAGATTTCACCTTCTTTAATTTGCTCAAGAATATTCTCATCTAATAATTTTGAAATAACTTTAGCCGCAGTCTCATATTTTTCATTTTCAAAAGCAACTAAAGAAACGGCAATTGATTTCATACCGAGATACATTGCTTCCAAAGCAGCGGCAATTGTCCCTGAATATAAAACATCTTCGCCCATATTTTGACCTCGATTAATTCCTGAAATTACAATATCAGGCACAAAATGAATCATTTTTTTAGATGCTATTATCGAACAATCGGCAGGAGTTCCGGAAACAGCCCAGCAATTTTCACCTTTTTTATATAATCTTAAAGGTTGAAAAAGAGTTACCGAATGCGAGGAAGCACTTTTTTCAGTGTTAGGAGCGATTATCGCAACTTCGTGATTTTTCTTTTTTAATAATCTGTATAAAGTTTGGATTCCCGGTGCGTGAAATCCATCGTCATTTGTAAGTAATATTTTCATTATATTCCTTTTAACAATTCACTGAATAATACATAAATAAAATTCTTAATATCTCTGAAATGTGAGATATAACTTTTTTCATCGCTATAGATTGTATTTATCGGTAAATTTACAATTATTTTATTTTTTCTGATATATTGAAACAAAATTTCCGTTTCAAATTGAAAACGGTTAGTTTTAAAACTAAGATTTTTAATAGAGTCTAAATCATATAAACGGTAACCGCTTTGAGAATCTTTGATATTTTCACCGGTTAAAAATGCAATAATTCCACTGGTAATTTTATTACTTAGAATTCTCATTACCGGCATAACTCCCAAATTATATGACCTTTTCCCAATAACCATTCCGGCAAAATATTTATTCTGAAATTCTAAAAAGAAAGGAATAGATTCCGGTTCATGTTGCAAATCGCTGTCAATTGTGATGGCAAATTCAAAATTATTTTTAATCGCTCTGTTAAAGCCGGTTTGCAAAGCAGCCCCTTTTCCTCTATTTTTTGGATGAATTGCTATTCTTACTTTGAATTTTTTAGCTTCTTTAATAGTATTATCTTTTGACCCATCATCAATCACAAAAACAGAACGGGAAGGAAAATATTTTAAAACGCGAGGCAATAATAACTTTAAGCTCTTTCCCGAATTATGTGCCGGTATGATAACCGCTGTATTAGAATAATTTGCTAATTTCATATATCTCCTATTTTTTTCTTATTTGAAAAACAGCTTAATACCTGTCAAGCAAGAATATCTGTTATAACCTATTATTAATACGATTTTTTGCAGATAAAGGCATCAAAGTAAATTCTTTTTATTTTTCTACAGACAACAACCTAACATATTTTTTCATATAAAAATTTTCAGTTACAGAGTTAAATCCTGTCTCAGATAAAATCTTCTTCCAATCTCTTTTAATAAAATCGAAAGCATATTTACACTCGATTTTCGTAAAGGGAATTCTTAAATAAAAAGGCATTTTTTCTAAAACAAATTCGTTAAAATCCAGAATATAAAATTTACCACCGGATTTTAAGGAATTCTTAGCATTCTCAATTATTTTCATTCTAATCTCATTTGGAAAACCGTGAATAACGAAAGAACTGAAAACTTTATCGAATTTCATATCCAAGTCAAATGGTTGATCAATTCTCAGGTTTTTAATAGTGAGATTTGGATAATTTTCGGTATTTTTCAAATAATGATTAATCATAATCTCATTAATATCCAAAC